>OKBY01000094.1_pt1 | contig 10655 bp, 9 predicted proteins | sample 1601571 | NCBI WGS metagenome assembly OKBY01 (sample SAMN04436618, study PRJEB24849) | human gut metagenome | biome: human gut; feature: NICU; material: stool | host: Homo sapiens | place: USA: Saint Louis, MO | collected 2009-12-25 | reverse complement strand
GAAGATAATCAAAATAGATTATTACAATGTTCAGAGTATATTTTAGGACGATTGAATGCAGATAAAAAAGTATCTCTATATCTACCTAATGGCTTTTTGATAAATACTCAAAAAACGATTAAGAGTTTAAATAAAGAATATCTTAACCAAAATGCTTACCATATTAGAGGAAATAACATTATAGGTATTGATGGCTATTCAAATGACATAGACTTGAATCCTAGGTTATGGGCTTATAACTATAAAAAACAAGTGAAAAGTAACCAATCATTATTTAAATTACGAGGTTTGTCTAATAAGTATAAGTATTTCTTAATACAGACAAAATCTCCAAAAGGCTACTTACAAAGCAATAAACCATTTTATTTTACAGTAAATAAAGATAGTGTTTCTAAAGCACAATTTGGTAACTATAATATAAATGGTTATATAATGGACATGCAGTACAACAAACAAGAATACAATGCACTTGCAAACACTCCAAAAGGTCAAAAAACAAAGAAAACTTTCAAACCCATGACCCTAGTGATTCTTTTTGCAGTAGCTTTATTTATTTTCTATATTACAGCTATAAGATTTGTATTTAAAAGAATGTGAGTTAACTGTTAGACAGAGGTAATTATGAAAGAAATGACGGTCTCAGAAATAAGAGAAGTTCAACTTGAAATGTTAGCTTATATTGATAAAGTTGCGCGTGATAATAAAATTGAATATTCTTTAGGCGGAGGCAGCCTACTGGGAGCAATGAGACATAAAGGATTCATTCCATGGGATGACGATATTGATTTGATGCTAGAAAGAAGCCAGTATGAGCGTTTGATGAAAGCATTAGCTGATGCTAATAATAGCGATTTTAAATTGCTACATCATTCTGTTGAAAAAAATCTATGGCCATTTGCCAAGCTGTATCACACAAAGTCAATGTACTTAAGTAAAACAGATAGAATTCATCCTTGGACAGGGATTTTTATTGATATCTTCCCACTTGACCGATTACCAGAGAGTGCAGAAGAACGTCAAAGATTCTTTAAAAAAGTTCACTCTGCTGCTGCAAATTTGATGTGTACGACTTACCCCAATTTTGCTAGCGGTTCCCGAAAGCTTTATGCAAATGCAAGGCTAATTTTGGGGCTACCCCGATTCATCGCTTATCACGGCCAAGCTAAAAAACGTGCTGAAATTGTTGATCAAGTGATGGAAACATATAATAATCAAGAGGTTCCTTACATGGGTTATACCGATTCAAGATATCGCTTGAAAGAATATTTTCCAAGAGAAATTTTTTCTGAGTATGAAGATGTTATGTTTGAAAACATTAAAACCCGAAAAATTAAAAATGAGCATGCTTATCTGAATCAATTATATGGGGGTAGTTATATGGAATTACCTCCAGAAAGTAAGAGAGAAAGTCATAGTTATTACACTTGGTACTGGAAAGAAGGTTAATGATGAATATTGGAGTTATTTTTGCAGGTGGTGTTGGTCGTCGCATGAATACCAAAGGTAAACCAAAGCAATTCCTAGAAGTGCATGGTAAACCCATTATTGTACACACAATTGATATTTTCCAAAATACAGAAGCTATTGATGCTGTAGTAGTTGTCTGTGTATCAGACTGGCTAGATTATATGAATAATCTGGTAGAGCGTTTCAACCTTACGAAAGTAAAAGCAGTTGTTGCAGGTGGAGAAACTGGCCAAATGTCAATTTTTAAGGGGCTTGAAGCCGCTGAACAGCTGGCTACAGATGATGCCGTTGTTTTAATTCATGACGGAGTACGTCCATTGATTAATGAAGAAGTTATTAATGCTAATATACAGTCAGTAAAAGAAACAGGAAGTGCGGTAACTTCAGTTCGTGCTAAAGAGACAGTTGTTCTAGTCAATGATTCTTCTAAAATATCTGAAGTTGTTGATCGTACTCGTTCCTTCATTGCTAAAGCGCCACAAAGTTTTTATCTATCAGATATCCTTTCTGTTGAACGTGATGCCATTAGCAAAGGGATTACTGATGCAATTGATTCTAGTACTTTGATGGGTATGTACAATCGTGAACTCACTATTGTTGAGGGACCATATGAAAATATCAAGATAACAACACCAGATGATTTTTATATGTTTAAAGCTTTGTATGATGCTAGAGAAAATGAACAAATTTATGGGATGTAATGATGATTAAATTTAGTAATAAAATTGTACAAGAAGATTTAGCACTTATTAGTAACCAAAATTATATTAATTGGGAAAGAATTGCTAATAAAGGCGTTTTAATAAGTGGTTCTAATAGTATGTTAGCGAGTTATATGGTATTTTTACTAGCCTATCTCAATGAGACAAGAAATTACCAAACGCAAATTATTGCGACAGCTAGAAACATTGAAAAAGCCCGTGATAAATTTTCAGATTTAGTTGGGAAAGATTATTTCACCTTAATTCCTTATGATGTAGAAGAACGCCTAGAGTATGATGGAAAAGTGGATTACATTATCCATGCAGCAAGCAATGCTAGTCCAACTGCTATTTTGAGTAATCCTGTTAGCATCATAAAAGCTAATACAATTGGTACATTGAATTTATTAGACTTTGCAAAGGAAAAAACAATTGAAAACTTCTTGTTCTTATCAACGCGTGAAGTATATGGAACATCTATTAAAGAAGTGATTGATGAAGAAGCTTATGGTGGATTTGATATTTTAGCTACTAGAGCTTGTTACCCAGAAAGCAAACGTATGGCTGAAACTCTACTGCAAAGTTACTATGATCAATATAAGGTACCCTTTACTATTGCTCGTATTGCACATTCATTTGGTCCTGGTATGGAGCTTGGTAACGATGGTCGTATTATGAATGATCTTTTATCGAATGTCATTGATGGCAAAGATATCGTTTTAAAAAGTAGTGGTACAGCAGAGCGTGCTTTCTGTTATTTAGCAGATGCTGTATCAGGGTTATTTACTATTTTATTAAATGGTGAAGTTGGTCAAGCTTACAATGTAGCAAATGAAGATCAACCCATTATGATTAAGGATTTGGCACAAAAGTTAGTTGATCTCTTTTCTGATAAAAATATTTCAGTAGTATTCGATATTCCTAAAACTATGAGTGCAGGTTATAGCAAAATGGGGAGAACACGTCTCACTATGGCCAAATTAGAAGCGTTGGGATGGAAGCGAGAAGTTTCTCTTGAATCTGGAATATTAAAAACAGTACAAGCATTTGAGGAGTAATATGGTAAAGACAGCAGTTTTAATGGCGACATACAATGGCGAAAAATTTATATCTGAACAACTTGATTCAATTCGCCAACAGACATTAAAACCAGATTATGTATTATTGAGGGATGATTGTTCAACGGATGAAACAGTCAATGTCGTCAATAACTATATCGCAAAACATGAGTTAGAAGGCTGGAAAATTGTTAAAAACGACAAAAACTTAGGCTGGCGTTTAAATTTTCGTCAATTACTTATTGATGTGTTAGCCTATGAGGTTGACTATGTCTTTTTTAGTGATCAAGATGATATTTGGTATCTTGATAAAAACGAACGACAGTTTGCCATTATGTCAGATAAACCTCAAATTGAGGTTTTGAGTGCAGACGTTGATATCAAAACGATGTCTACAGAAGCCAGTGTTCCACATTTTCTAACTTTTTCTTCTAGTGATAGAATCAGTCAGTATCCTAAAGTATATGATTATCAAACATTCCGTCCCGGATGGACCATTGCTATGAAGAGAGATTTTGCGCAAGCTATCGCTGATAATTGGACTTTTGGAGCTAATATTTCGCACGATAATCTTATCGAGACAACTGCCAGTATTATTGGAAATGGTTATAACCTTAACGAAAGCGTAGGAGTTCATATTCGATATGGAGGAAACGCAAGTGGTAATAGCAAATTTGTTTTGAATTGGAAGTCGCCTAAAACACAACATATCACAGGATTAAAAACATTTGTTGATTTTTACGAAACCATGCAGAAGGTTGTCAACAAATATCAAAATGATGTCGCTTTAAATCAACGCTTAGCCTTTGAAAAAGAAAGATTGGAAGCTTCTAAATTGTCATTAATTCATAATAGTGCTTTTGTGATTAAAAATTGGCGACTCTATAACTCTAATAGTGGACGTATGAGAGATTTATTATTTGCGTTTAAAAAGTAAGGAATAATATGGTAAAAACAGCAGTTTTGATGGCAACATATAATGGTCAAGGTTTCATCCACGATCAGCTAGATTCAATTAGAAATCAAACGTTGAGACCAGACTATGTCTTAATGAGGGACGATGGCTCTACTGATGATACTGTAAAGGTGGTTGAAGACTATATAAAAGAGCACCGTTTAGATGGTTGGTCAATAACTAGTAATGATAAAAATTTAGGTTGGCGTTTAAATTTTCGTCAATTACTTATTGATGTGTTAGCCTATGAGGTTGACTATGTCTTTTTTAGTGATCAAGATGACACATGGTATCATCATAAAAATAAGATGCAAGTTGATATTATGGAAGAACGCCAAGATATAAACCTTCTTAGCGCCGATATTGATATCAAAAAGTTATCAGAAGAGGCTACTATTCCCAATAATTTTAAGTTCAATGGTGAGGAAACAATTTCTAAGTATCCATTAGACTTTTCATATCATAACTATCGTCAAGGTTGGACTTTTTGTTTACGCAAGTCGTTTGTTGATCAAGTAATGACTTTTTACAGTGATAATTTAATTTTGTCACATGATAATCTTTTTGCAGGGGTATCTGGTGTCATTGGTTCAGGTTACAATTTAAACAGAAGTGTTGGTGAACATAAGCGACATGCTGAGAATGCAAGTGGGAATATCTTGAATATGAGCTCAAGTTACGAAAGGCATTTACAAGAACTGTATTTTGTTTTGAGTTACTATATCATCCTTGTACCATTTTTAGAAAAAAGTAGCTCTAGTCAATTAAGGGAAGCTAAAGCTTATCTGGATTTTAATCAGCAACGTTATAAAAATGCTCAAAATAAAGATTTTGTAGCAATACTTAAACAAATGATGACTAAAAAACGGTTCTATGATAGCTTTTCAAATCGCATTCGTGACTTGGTGTTTTTATTAAAAGATATAAAAAGGAGTTAATATGAACCTCAAAAAAGTTCGTCTATTTGAAAAGTTTTTTCTAGACAAGAACTTGCATAAAACATATTTTATATTAGGCTTAACGATTACTATTGTATTGAGCCTATTAATGCCATTTTTCAATGAACCTGATGGACAATACCATTTAGCTGTGTCTGGTCGTATTTCAAATAACATTATTGATACTTCTTACTATGGAGAATATAATATTGATTCAGGTATGAGACGACAATCGACCTCCTATAGAGATGGTACTAGATTTGAAAAATACTATTTAAATAAAGCCAATTTTGTTGATGGTAATCATTTGCCTCGTGAGATAAACTATTCTAAACATAACTTTGTTTTTTGGGGTCATCTTGTGCCAGCAGTTGGCTTATTTTTAGGCAAATTTGTGTATCCTTCTATGGGGGTAATGATTACAGTAGCAAGGTTATTTAGTTCCTTTGTCTCAATCACCTTGGTTGCCCTCATTATCCGGTATGTGAAAAAAGGAAAGTTAATCTACTTTGCTATTTTCCTCAGTCCCGTAGTTCTAAATTCATTTGCTAGTCTATCTTATGACTCGACTGGATATATTGTATTTGGAGCATTTTTATCGCTTTTGATAAATCTTTTAGTTGATAAATCGTTGACTAAAAATCTTAGTATTGCTCTTATAGGATTGATTCTTTTAGTCATTGTTGCATGTAAGCAGAATTACTGGCTGTTTTTATTGCTAGTAATACCGGTATTATTGCAGGTTAACAATCCTAAATTAATGGGCTATAATCAGAAGCTATCACATTTATTTCAAGGTCTTAAATCTAAAAAGCTATTTTGGCTATGTCTAACCTTTTTGTCACTTGCTATAGTTTATGTTCTGACCGCAAGACATGGTGGTGTCCTTGCTGTTTTAAGACGTTATGTAATGACATTTGGCTATAATTATGCTGGTATCAATATTTTAAGTAATGACATTACTTCCTGGCTTGCCTCTCCATATCCAAGTCAGAATTTTATTCCCACTTGGGTATCATCAGTATGGTATCTCATGGTCTTTCTAGTATGGTTTTCTGAAGAAAAATTTGTTAAGTCAAAAAATATGGGATTTCTTTTCTTAGCTAGTTTCTTTGTGGGAATTCTTGGTGTCTTTTTTATCATGTTAGAATATCGTGGAGCGCCAACAAGCTACATTGAAGGAGTTCAAGGACGTTACTTTACTGTTACATTGCTTTTGGTACAAGTTTTTGCATCAAGTATTCCAGCGCGTCTAAATGAGGCAGGAAGGAAAGTGGTGCCGTATGCGTTAACTGGCTTGGTAATTGTATCAAATGCCTTATTGTTATTTGATACTGTTATTAGTTTAATTATGAGGAGAAACTAATGAAACTTTTGAAAAATATGTTTTATAATACCTCATACCAGTTATTGACTTTGTTGTTACCTTTAGTAACAGTTCCTTATGTTTCCCGTGTACTATCTCCTCAAGGCATCGGTATTAATGCCTATACGAGCTCCATTGTCATGTACTTTACTTTATTTGGTGCTTTAGGGATATCTTTGTACGGTAATCGTGAGATAGCTTTTGTGCAGTCAAATAAGTATAAGAGAAGTAAGATATTTTGGGAATTAGTTGTATTAAAACTTGCCTCTGTATCTATAGCAACGTTATTATTCTTTGGATTTGTCTTACTTACAAACGAATGGCAATTATTCTATTTAATTCAAGGTATTAATTTATTAGCGACTGCAACTGATATTTCGTGGTATTTTATTGGAGTTGAAGACTTTAAGATAATTGTCATTCGTAATACCATTGTTAAGCTTATTACAGTTGTTTTGACCTTCTTAGTTGTGAAGACGCCAGATGACCTAGCACTTTATATGTTTTTAATTGCATTTGCATCATTACTCGGAAATTTAACAGTCTGGCATCATTTAAAGCATGAAATCATCAAGATACCATTTAGTAGATTAGATATCTTAATACATCTAAGACCAACTTTAATGTTATTTTTACCCCAAATCACCATGCAGATTTATCTCTCTCTTAACAAGAGTATGCTGGGAGCAATGGATAGTGTGGTCAGTGCTGGATATTTTGATCAATCTGATAAAATTATTCGTATTTTATTTACCATTGTTTCAGCAATCGGAGGAGTTTTCTTACCAAGGCTCTCCAGTCTATTTTCTTCAGGAAAAGAAAAGCAAGCTAAGGCTTTACTTTTGAAACTTGTTGATTTAAGCAATGCTATCTCAATGTTAATGATTGCGGGAGTGGTAGGAGTTTCGTCGACATTTGCCGTCTTCTTTTTTGGGAAAGGGTATGAAGCTGTCGGTCCGCTAATGGCTGTTGAGTCTTTGATGATCATTTGCATTTCTTATGGTAACGCTTTAGGGACACAGTATCTACTGGCTTCAAGACGTACAAAAGCTTACACAATGTCTGCAGTTATTGGACTTGTGGCAAATGTTGTGCTTAATATACTTTTAATACCAATTTTAGGTGCTATGGGAGCTATTATCTCTACAGTTATTACTGAATTTATTGTCTCCCTATATCAAGCTATCTCTTTAAGAGATGTATTTACTTTTAAAGAATTAACAAGAGGAATGCTGCGCTATTTAATTGCTGCTACTCTTAGTGGAGCTGTACTCTATTATATCAATACTCAAATGTCAGTATCATTGGTAAATTATGTCATTCAAAGTTTAGTAGCAGTAACTATCTATGTCGGTATCGTTTTTATAACCAAAGCACCAGTCATTCAGTTATTTAGAGATTTTAGAAAAGAGCATAGAACATGAAATATTTAGCGGGTATTGTCACCTTTAACCCCAATATTGAACGCTTAGATCAGAACATTCGAGCAATTTATCCTCAAGTAAGCCACATCTATATCGTAGATAATGGCTCGAAAAATAAGGAAGAAATTTCTCAATTAGTAGCCGATTATAATGAAGAGGGGCACCTAACTGTTGATTATTTAACAGAAAATAAAGGGATTGCATATGCTTTGAACTGTATCGGTCAATTTGCAGTAGCACAAGAATTTGATTGGTTCTTGACTTTAGATCAAGATTCGGTTGTCCTAGGTGATTTGATAGATAATTATGAAAATTACCTTCATTTACCTAAGGTCGGTATGTTATCTTGTTTGTATCAAGATATGAACCGTGAAAATTTAGTGATGCAAGAATTTGACTATAAAGAAATTGAAGAGTGTATTACTTCGGCTGCTTTAATGAAAACGAGCGTTTTCGAAGAAACATCTGGCTTTGCAGAAGAGATGTTTATTGATTTTGTTGACTCTGAAATGAATTATCGTCTGTCAGAGATGGGATATAAGACTTATCAGGTTAATTTTATTGGTCTGTTACACGAAATTGGACACTCTTCACGAGTTAAAAAATTTGGCCATGTTTTTCATGTATTGAATCATTCACCATTTCGAAAATATTACATGATACGCAATGCGATCTATATTATAAAAAAATATGGTAAGAAGAAGCGATACAAATATTTAGTATTTATGCGAAATGAATTTGTTCGAGTGTTGGTAGCAGAAGAGCAAAAGAGCAAAAAAATAGTTGCTATGATTAAAGGCTTAAAAGATGGCTTATTGATGAAAGTGGATAAATATGGAAAATAAGGTAAAAACAGTTGCTGTTTTCTCAGGATATTATCTACCCTTCCTCGGAGGTATTGAACGTTATACAGATAAAATGACAGCAGATTTGGTTAAGCGTGGCTACCGTGTTGTTATTGTAACAACTAATCATGGTGATTTACCGATTATAGATGAAGACAAGGGTAGAAAAATTTACCGTTTACCGACCAAAAATATTGTCAAGCAGCGCTATCCTATTATTAACAAAAATCGAGAATACAACACGCTGATGAAATATGTTTCAGATGAAAATATTGATTTTGTGATTTGTAATACACGTTTTCAGTTAACAACGCTAGAAGGGCTATCTTTTGCAAAGAATCACCATTTACCTAGTATTGTTTTAGACCATGGGTCAAGTCATTTTTCTGTCAATAATCGTTTTTTAGATTTCTTTGGAGCTATCTATGAACATCTTCTCACAGCGCGTGTTAAGCATTATCGTCCAGATTTTTATGCGGTATCCAAGAGAAGCGTTGAATGGTTAAAACATTTTAATATAGAAGCTAAAGGAGTTATTTATAATTCGGTATCTGAAAGTCTAGGCTCTGATTTTGCTGGTACGGCTTACCTTGAAAAATCTGCTGATGATATTTTCATCACTTATGCTGGTAGAATTATTAAAGAAAAAGGCATTGAATTGCTCTTAGAAGCATTTTCGATGTCACAGTACTCTGAAAATGTTTATTTACAGATTGCAGGAGACGGACCTGAATTAGCACATTTGAAAGAGAAATATCAGTCCAAACAGATTAACTTTTTGGGGAAATTAAACTTTGAACAGACTATGTCTTTAATGGCACAGACTGATATCTTTGTTTACCCTTCAATGTATCCAGAGGGATTACCAACCTCTATTTTAGAAGCTGGTCTACTTTCAAGTGCTATTATTGCAACAGATCGCGGTGGAACAGTTGAAGTTATTGATAGCCCTGAGTTAGGAATCATCATGGAAGAAAATACTCAGTCACTCCATGAATCTCTTGATTTATTAGTAAAAGATAAGGCATTAAGAGAGAAACTACAACAGAATATTGCTAAAAGAATTAAAGAACATTTCACATGGGAAAAAACAGTTGAAAAGTTGGATTATATTATTCAAAAAAATTAACATTAAAAAGCTATAGCATTACACAATGCTCTAGCTTTTTAATGTTAATTTTTAAGAGTTATAGGAGCTACGATTAGTTATTTCATTAGTTTTTGCAAAAAGTTTGCAATATTTTTCTTCCTGTATTGATGAAATAATTTTTTGGATTTGATTGATTTGGTCTGAAGTATTAATCAGATCAATATATGTAATTAAACTCTCTGAAGAAATCTCATGTATGATAAAGGGAGAAAGCTTTTTATTGGTAATAATAATGTCTGGATTAAGATTAGTAATATTGGAAAGATCATCAGTTAATAAATAGTAAGGGTGGAAATGAATCTTTTTAGAAGAAAATCTCTGTAATAAGCATTCTGTTAAAATTTGGTTATTAATAAAGTCTGTAGTTAGTACGGCTATCTGTATCGGAGGAATATGATTTTTGATGATTCTTTCTAGATGAGTACATAGGAGAAGAAAATGTTGTTCTTTAAACGTGTATTCTCCAATTTTACTTAACCAATTTGTAATTATCGGTCGGAGAATAGTAGTTAATTTATCATGTCTATGATAGTTCCATGAAGGAAATGAAATTGTTTCAGGGATTAATTGATTTAATCCTAAAATAAATGTTCGGAAAAAAAGATAGCAACTTTTACCAACTCATCATGATAGGAGCCAGATAAGGGAAGAGCATCTTTGAGTGGCTGTAATAATTTTTGGAATTTGGGATAATTTTCGAAAATAGCTATTACATTATCGATACGCTTCTCAGTCCAATTTGGATTAGAAA
>OKBY01000090.1_pt1 | contig 11977 bp, 10 predicted proteins | sample 1601571 | NCBI WGS metagenome assembly OKBY01 (sample SAMN04436618, study PRJEB24849) | human gut metagenome | biome: human gut; feature: NICU; material: stool | host: Homo sapiens | place: USA: Saint Louis, MO | collected 2009-12-25 | reverse complement strand
TTAAGACACCGCCTTTTCACGGCGGTAACACGGGTTCGAATCCCGTACGGACTATCGTGGCCAGTTGCATTTTAGCGGCTGGTTTTTCTTTTATTTTCAAAAATATCGGAGTTACTATGGAATACTTTAACGTTGGAAAAATTGTCAATACACAAGGATTACAAGGCGAAATGCGTGTATTAAGCGTGACTGACTTTGTAGAAGAACGCTTTAAAAAAGGTCAAGTGTTAGCTTTATTCGATGAAAAGAATCAGTTTGTTATGGATATTGAAATTGCTAGTCATCGTAAGCAGAAGAATTTTGACATTATAAAATTCAAAGGAATGTATCATATTAATGATATTGAAAAATATAAAGGTTTCACACTGAAGGTGGCAGAGGATCAACTGAGCGACCTTAAAGATGGTGAATTTTATTATCATGAAATTATTGGCTTAGATGTCTATGAAGGGGAAGAGCTGATTGGAAAAATCAAAGAAATTTTACAACCAGGAGCAAATGACGTTTGGGTTGTGGAACGTCATGGAAAACGTGATCTTTTATTACCCTATATCCCGCCAGTAGTATTAGAAGTGGACCTTTCTAATCAGCGTGTTCAAGTTGAATTGATGGAAGGTTTAGATGATGAAGATTGATATTTTAACTTTATTTCCTGAAATGTTTGCCCCTCTGGAACATTCTATAGTTGGTAAGGCAAAAGAAAGAGGACTTCTTGAAATTAATTATCACAATTTCAGAGAAAATGCTGAGAAGTCTCGACATGTTGATGATGAGCCTTACGGTGGGGGGCAAGGGATGCTTTTACGTGCTCAACCTATTTTTGATACAATTGATAAAATAGATGCTCAAAAAGCACGTGTTATTTTGCTAGACCCAGCGGGCAGAACATTTGATCAGGATTTTGCAGAAGAACTATCCAAAGAAGATGAATTAATTTTTATTTGTGGTCACTATGAAGGTTATGATGAACGTATAAAATCATTAGTAACAGACGAAGTATCTTTGGGAGATTTTGTTCTTACGGGAGGAGAATTGGCGGCTATGACAATGGTCGATGCTACCGTTCGTCTGATTCCAGAAGTTATAGGTAAAGAAACAAGTCATCAGGATGATTCATTTTCATCGGGCCTATTAGAATATCCTCAGTATACGCGCCCATATGATTATTTAGGCATGACAGTTCCTGATGTTCTCATGAGTGGTCATCATGAAAATATCCGAAAATGGCGTTTAGAACAAAGTTTGCGAAAAACACTAGAACGTCGACCAGACTTGTTAGAAAATTATGCAATGACGGATGAAGAGAGACTTATCTTAGAGAAAATTAAAACAGAAATAGAAAGAACAGATACAGTAAATGAACAAAACAATTTATGATATCACTATTGTAGGAGGCGGACCAGTAGGTCTCTTTGCTGCTTTTTATGCTGGACTACGCGGAGTATCCGTTAAAATTATTGAAAGCCTTTCGGAATTAGGAGGCCAGCCAGCTATCCTTTATCCTGAGAAAAAAATCTATGATATTCCTGGTTATCCGGTGATTACTGGACGTGAATTAATTGATAAACATATTGAACAATTAGAGAGATTTAAAGATTCTATTGAAATCTGTTTAAAAGAAGAAGTTTTATCATTTGAAAAAGTAGATGATGTTTTCACAATTCAAACAGATAAAGATCAACATTTGTCACGTGCTATTGTTTTTGCTTGTGGCAACGGTGCTTTTGCTCCGCGTTTACTAGGTTTGGAAAATGAAGAAAATTATGCAGATAATAATTTATTCTATAACGTTACAAAGTTAGAACAGTTTGCAGGTAAACATGTTGTTATTTGTGGTGGAGGCGACTCAGCTGTTGATTGGGCCAATGAATTAGATAAGATTGCAGCTAGTGTAGCGATTGTTCATCGTAGAGATGCTTTTAGAGCGCATGAGCATAGTGTGGATATACTAAAGGCATCAGGTGTTAGAATTTTAACCCCTTATGTCCCAATTGGTTTAAATGGAGATAGTCAGAGAGTTAGCAGCTTGGTCGTTCAAAAAGTTAAAGGTGATGAAGTAATTGAATTACCTTTAGACAACTTGATTGTTAGTTTTGGCTTTTCTACTTCTAATAAAAATTTACGTTATTGGAATTTGGATTATAAACGGTCTAGTATCAATGTTTCTTCACTTTTTGAGACGACTCAAGAAGGCGTGTATGCTATTGGAGATGCTGCTAATTATCCAGGAAAGGTAGAATTGATTGCAACAGGATATGGGGAAGCACCAGTCGCTATAAACCAAGCTATCAATTATATTTATCCTGATCGAGATAACCGTGTAGTCCATTCAACATCATTGATAAAATAACTATAAATAAAACTGATAAGTTTATAAAAAAGGATTATATATATTGTTAAAAAAATAACAAAGCTTCCTATTTATTTTGTGATATAATTAACTTTGTCGTTATGAATGATATTAAATAAATGAAGCGAGGTATTTTATGACAAATACGGTAACACCAAAAGAGACGGCTGGTTCTTTTATCAATAAAGTGTTAGGTGGGACAGCAACTGCAATCGTTGTAGCACTCATCCCAAATGCTATCCTAGCCACTTTTTTGAAACCATTTTTATCTTACGGACTTGCTGCAGAGTTCTTACACATCGTGCAGGTATTCCAATTTTTCACACCAATTATGGCAGGATTTTTGATTGGTCAACAGTTTAAATTCACCCCAATGCAACAGCTTGCTGTTGGAGGTGCTGCATATATTGGTTCTGGTGCGTGGGCTTACACAGAAGTTATTCAAAAAGGAGTTGCTACTGGTAGTTTCCAATTGCGTGGGATTGGTGATCTCATCAATATGATGCTAACAGCAGCTTTAGCAGTTTTAGCAGTTAAGTGGTTTGGTAATAAATTTGGTTCCCTAACCATTATCTTGTTACCTATTATCATAGGTACAGGCGTAGGCTATTTAGGATGGAAATTACTCCCTTACGTTTCATATGTGACAACACTTATTGGTCAAGGAATTAATTCTTTTACTACTTTACAACCAATTGCGATGTCAATTCTAATTGCGATGGCTTTTTCAATGCTTATTGTAAGTCCTATTTCAACAGTAGCGATTGGTCTAGCGATTGGTCTTAATGGTATGTCAGCAAGTGCAGCTTCAATGGGAGTTGCTTCAACAACAGCAGTGCTAGTTTGGGCAACGATGAAGGCTAATAAGTCTGGAGTTCCAATTGCTATTGCTTTAGGTGCAATGAAGATGATGATGCCAAATTTCCTAAAGCATCCAGTAATGGCGATTCCAATGCTTATGACTGCTACAGTAAGTTCTCTAACAGTCCCATTGTTTAAATTGGTGGGGACACCAGCTTCGTCTGGTTTTGGGCTTGTTGGTGCAGTAGGTCCGATTGCTTCATTTGAAGCAGGAGCAAGTATGTTGATTGTTATCTTATCTTGGCTCGTTATTCCTTTTGCAGTAGGTTTTGTATCACACAAAATTTGTAAAGACATTCTGAAACTTTATAAAGACGATATTTTCGTTTTTGAAGGTCAAAATTAATTTGGAGGTTGTATGTTAGTTTATATTGCTGGTTCAGGCGCTATGGGATGTCGTTTTGGATATCAAATTTCTAAAACAAATCATGATGTTATTTTACTTGATAATTGGGCAGACCATATTATGGCTATTAAAGAAAATGGCTTGAAGGTAACAGGTGATACAGAGGACCTTGTTAAACTTCCTATCATGAAGCCAACTGATGCGACAGAAGAAGCAGATTTAATTATTTTGTTTACTAAAGCAATGCAGTTGCCAAATATGCTTCAAGATATTAAAAAAATTATTGGTAAGAAAACAAAGGTCTTATGTCTTTTAAATGGATTAGGACATGAAGATGTCATTCGTCAATATATCCCTGAACACAATATTTTGATGGGAGTAACAGTTTGGACTGCAGGGTTGAAAGGACCAGGGCATGCTCATCTGGAAGGAGTTGGTTCTGTAAATCTTCAAAGTATCGATCCTAACAATCAAGAAGCAGGTCATCGCGTTACTGAATTGCTTAATGAAGCAAAATTACAGGCTACTTATGACGAAAATGTTTTGCCAAATATTTGGAGAAAAGCTTGTGTTAACGGAACGATGAATTCAACTTGCGCCTTGCTAGATTGTACAATTGGTCAACTCTTTGCTAGTGAAGACGGCGTAAATATGGTACATGAAATTATCCATGAATTTGTTACTGTTGGAAAAGCAGAAGGTGTAGAGCTTGATGAAGAAGAAATAACAAAGTACGTTATGGATACATCTGTTAAAGCAGCCCATCATTACCCTTCAATGCATCAAGACTTAGTTCAAAATCAGCGCTTAACTGAAATTGATTTCTTAAATGGCGCAGTGAATAAAAAAGGTGAAAACCTAGGCATTGATACACCTTACTGTCGATTAATCACACAATTAATTCACACTAAAGAAAATGTACTTAGCATAAAATAATAATCAACCGGGAGAATAGTGCCCGGTTTTTTGATATGCTTAATGATAATGATTTTGTTATACTAAGAATAATAAGAGTTGGGTATTTTTTTCGAGAAGTATTTACAGAATTAAATATTACTTTTGTTTTACAAATATTTCTAAAATATGTTGACATGTTACAAAAAGGATATTATAATAGTAGTGTAAATAAATAAGGAAGTAGGTGTTTATGATGAAAAAAGGACAAGTAAATGATACTAAGCAATCTTACTCTCTACGTAAATATAAATTTGGTTTAGCATCAGTAATTTTAGGGTCATTCATAATGGTCACAAGTCCTGTTTTTGCGGATCAAACTACATCGGTTCAAGTTAATAATCAGACAGGCACTAGTGTGGATGCTAATAATTCTTCCAATGAGACAAGTGCGTCAAGTGTGATTACTTCCAATAATGATAGTGTTCAAGCGTCTGATAAAGTTGTAAATAGTCAAAATACGGCAACAAAGGACATTACTACTCCTTTAGTAGAGACAAAGCCAATGGTGGAAAAAACATTACCTGAACAAGGGAATTATGTTTATAGCAAAGAAACCGAGGTGAAAAATACACCTTCAAAATCAGCCCCAGTAGCTTTCTATGCAAAGAAAGGTGATAAAGTTTTCTATGACCAAGTATTTAATAAAGATAATGTGAAATGGATTTCATATAAGTCTTTTTGTGGCGTACGTCGATACGCAGCTATTGAGTCACTAGATCCATCAGGAGGTTCAGAGACTAAAGCACCTACTCCTGTAACAAATTCAGGAAGCAATAATCAAGAGAAAATAGCAACGCAAGGAAATTATACATTTTCACATAAAGTAGAAGTAAAAAATGAAGCTAAGGTAGCGAGTCCAACTCAATTTACATTGGACAAAGGAGACAGAATTTTTTACGACCAAATACTAACTATTGAAGGAAATCAGTGGTTATCTTATAAATCATTCAATGGTGTTCGTCGTTTTGTTTTGCTAGGTAAAGCATCTTCAGTAGAAAAAACTGAAGATAAAGAAAAAGTGTCTCCTCAACCACAAGCCCGTATTACTAAAACTGGTAGACTGACTATTTCTAACGAAACAACTACAGGTTTTGATATTTTAATTACGAATATTAAAGATGATAACGGTATCGCTGCTGTTAAGGTACCGGTTTGGACTGAACAAGGAGGGCAAGATGATATTAAATGGTATACAGCTGTAACTACTGGGGATGGCAACTACAAAGTAGCTGTATCATTTGCTGACCATAAGAATGAGAAGGGTCTTTATAATATTCATTTATACTACCAAGAAGCTAGTGGGACACTTGTAGGTGTAACAGGAACTAAAGTGACAGTAGCTGGAACTAATTCTTCTCAAGAACCTATTGAAAATGGTTTAGCAAAGACTGGTGTTTATAATATTATCGGAAGTACTGAAGTAAAAAATGAAGCTAAAATATCAAGTCAGACCCAATTTACTTTAGAAAAAGGTGACAAAATAAATTATGATCAAGTATTGACAGCAGATGGTTACCAGTGGATTTCTTACAAATCTTATAGTGGTGTTCGTCGCTATATTCCTGTGAAAAAGCTAACTACAAGTAGTGAAAAAGCGAAAGATGAGGCGACTAAACCGACTAGTTATCCCAACTTACCTAAAACAGGTACCTATACATTTACTAAAACTGTAGATGTGAAGAGTCAACCTAAAGTATCAAGTCCAGTGGAATTTAATTTTCAAAAGGGTGAAAAAATACATTATGATCAAGTGTTAGTAGTAGATGGTCATCAGTGGATTTCATACAAGAGTTATTCCGGTATTCGTCGCTATATTGAAATTTAAAGCTAAATCTTTTTAGATTTAGCTTTACTAATATTATGTGTGTTGGAAAAAACAGTGGAGATTTACGTCAAAATTATATTTTTTGGATAGTATCGAATAGTTAGAATGTGGAGAAAAGTAGGAAATAGTTAAGAAAGGTATTTATGACGCTTCGAGAATTAACAATAGAAGAATTTAAAGAACATTCAGGAAATTATGATTCACAATCATTTTTACAAACACCTGAGATGGCTAAACTTTTAGAAAAACGCGGCTATGATGTTAGGTATTTGGGATATCAAGTAGAAAATAAACTAGAGATAATCAGTTTATCTTATATTATGCCAGTCACTGGTGGTTTTCAAATGAAAATTGATTCAGGACCAGTTCATTCAAATTCTAAGTATCTAAAACAATTTTATAAAGCATTGCAAGGCTATGCCAAATCCAACGGTGTTCTAGAATTAATAGTTGAGCCTTATGATGATTACCAATTATTCACTAGTTCGGGAGTTCCTAGTAATCAGGGAAATGATAATCTGATTGAAGATTTTACCAGTTCAGGTTATCACCATGATGGTTTAACAACTGGTTTTACTGGTAAATATTTATCTTGGCACTATGTTAAAAATTTAGAAGGTGTCACTTCTGAAACGTTACTATCTTCATTCTCTAAGACAGGACGAGCTTTGGTTAAGAAAGCAATGTCTTTTGGAATCAAGGTTCGCGTTCTTAAACGTGATGAGCTACATTTATTTAAAGAGATAACAACTTCTACGTCAAATAGACGTGATTATATGGATAAGTCCTTAGATTATTATCAAGATTTTTACGATAGCTTTGAAGGCAAGGCTGAATTTGTGATTGCCACTTTAAATTTTAGAGAATACGACCATAACTTGCAAATAAAAGCTGAAGCATTGGAAAATAAGCTTAAATTGCTTGATGAACGTTTTAGGGAAAATGCAGACTCTCCTAAGTATCATAGGCAACGCTCTGAAATAATTAATCAACTGGCTAGTTTTGAAACACGACGACAAGAAGTTCAGTCATTTATTCAAAAGTATGATAACCAAGACGTTGTTTTAGCTGGTAGTCTATTTGTTTATAGTCTTAAGGAGACAGTTTATTTCTTTTCAGGATCCTACACAGAATTTAATAAATTTTATGCACCAGCAGTTCTTCAGGAATATGTTATGCAAGAGGCTCTCAAAAGAGGTTCTACTTTCTATAACCTCCTAGGTATTCAGGGAACTTTTGATGGTTCAGATAGTATTCTTCGCTTTAAACAGAATTTTAATGGTTATATCATTCGTAAAATGGGAACTTTTAACTATTATCCAAGTCCTTTTAAATACAAAGGAATTCAGCTTCTTAAAAAGGTTTTGAAGAGAAATTAAAGTATTTGTAAAAGCTAATCTTTAGATTAGGCTTTTTTAGTTTATTGATAGTTTTTGGAAGAAAATGCTTGACATTGAAAGAAAAAGAGATATAATTAAATTGCAAACGATTTCAATTCAAGGAGGGACTATGCTAAAGTCAAAGAGAAAAGAAATTATCTTATCACGACTTGAGCAAAATAAGAGTGTTACTTTAGATGAATTAACGTCTATCTTAGAGACTTCTGAATCTACAGTTCGCAGGGATTTAGATGAACTTGAATCTGAAGGTTTTTTAAAAAGGGTGCATGGTGGTGCTGAATTACCATACTCACTTGGCCAGGAATTAAGTAATCAAGAAAAAGCTATCAAAAACGTTCAAAAAAAATTGGATATTGCTAGACAAACTGCAAAGCTGATAGCAAAGCAAGATGTTATATTTATTGATGCCGGAACTACGACAGAATTATTAATTGATTTTCTCCCTCACGAGCAATTAACGGTGGTGACGAATTCTATTCATCATGCTGCAAAGTTAGTTGATAGAGGGATAAAAACAATCATTATCGGAGGAGCGGTTAAACATTCAACAGATGCTAGTATTGGCCAGGTAGCCATTAATCAGATTAGGCAGATAACGGTTGACAAAGCTTTTCTGGGGATGAATGGTATAGATGAAGTTTATTTAACTACACCAGATTTAGAAGAAGCTGCTATTAAAGAAGCTATTATTAATAATAGTCAACAAACCTTTATTCTAATGGATTCATCTAAAATTGGACAAGTTACATTTGCTAAAGTGAAAGAGATAAATGACATTAATTTAGTAACTAATAAGACTGATTCAGAACTTATGACAATAATAAAAGAGAAAATGAAGGTGATTCAAGTATGATTTATACAGTAACATTAAATCCATCGATTGATTTTATTGTTCGTCTAGATACACTATTGTTGGGTAGTGTTAACCGTATGACTAGCGATGATAAATATGTAGGTGGTAAAGGAATTAATGTTAGTCGCATATTAAAACGCTTAAAAATTGACAATACTGCTACAGGTTTTATCGGTGGATTTACAGGACATTTTGTTGAAGATGGACTTGTATCAGAAGGTATCAAAACTGACTTTGTTTCTGTTAATGAAGATACACGTATCAACGTTAAAGTAAAAGCAAAAATTGAAACTGAAATCAATGGCGGGGGTCCTAGGATAACAAATGAACAACTTCATCGTCTAGAGAAACTTCTTTCGAGACTAACACCTGAGGACACAGTAGTTTTCGCAGGTTCAGCACCAGCTAGCCTTGGAAATAAGGTCTATAATACATTGATTCCAATTGCTAAAAAGACAGGAGCGGAAGTTGTTTGCGATTTTGAAGGTCAGACACTTTTAGACGCTCTTGCTTATCAGCCTCTTTTAGTAAAACCGAATAACCATGAATTAGCAGATATTTTTGGCGTAGAGCTAGAAGGTCTGCCTGATATCGAAAAATATGCACATAAGATTCTAGATAAAGGAGCTAAGAATGTTATCGTTTCTATGGCAGGGGATGGTGCATTGTTAGTAACTCCAGAAGCTTCATATTTTGCAAAACCGATTAAGGGTGAAGTGAAAAATTCCGTTGGGGCTGGTGATTCAATGGTAGCTGGCTTTACAGGAGAATTTGTTAAGTCAAAAAATCCAGTAGAAGCACTAAAATGGGGCGTAGCTTGTGGTACAGCAACCACTTTCTCAGATGATTTAGCAACAGCTGAGTTTATCCAAGATATTTATAATAAAGTTGAGGTAGAAAAATTATGAAAATCCAAGACCTACTAAAAAAAGAAGTTATGATTATGGATTTAAAAGCAACCAGTAAAGAGGCTGCAATTGATGAAATGATTACAAAATTAGTTGACACAGGTGTTGTGACAAACTTTGCTATTTTTAAAGATGGTATCATGAAGCGTGAGGCACAAACATCAACTGGATTAGGTGATGGTATCGCTATGCCACATAGTAAAAATGCTGCCGTTAAAGAAGCTACTGTCCTTTTTGCAAAATCTGCATCAGGTGTTGATTACGAAGCACTTGATGGACAGCCAACTGATTTATTCTTTATGATTGCTGCGCCAGATGGTGCTAATGATACGCATTTAGCTGCCTTGGCAGAACTATCTAAATATCTTTTAAAAGAAGGGTTCGCTGATCAATTACGTCAAGCAAAAACGCCAGATGACATTATTGCTACTTTTGATAGTAATAGCATTTCTCAAGAAACAGTAGCTCCACAAACAGTACAATCAACAAGTAAAGGTTCAGATTATATTGTTGCAGTAACAGCTTGCACTACGGGAATTGCCCACACGTATATGGCAGAAGAAGCTTTAAAGAAAAAAGCAGCTGAAATGGGTGTAGGTATTAAAGTTGAAACAAATGGCGCTTCTGGTGTAGGAAATAAGTTGACTTCAAGTGATATTGCAAGGGCTAAGGGTGTTATTATTGCAGCAGATAAGGCTGTAGAGATGGATCGTTTTGATGGCAAACCTTTGGTATCACGTCCGGTAGCTGATGGTATTAAAAAAAGTGAAGACTTAATTAACATTATTCTCGATAATAAGGCACAAACCTATCATGCAAAAAATCAAAATGATAAACAATCAGGTGAATCTGATGGAAAATCAGGCTTAGGCTCTGCTTTTTATAAACACCTTATGGGTGGTGTATCACAAATGTTACCATTCGTTATTGGTGGTGGTATTATGATTGCGATTGCTTTCCTTTTTGATAACATACTTGGTGTACCAAAAGACCAATTAAGTAATTTAGGTTCATACCATGAAATTGCAGCCTTATTCAAAAATATCGGTGGCGCAGCATTTGCATTTATGTTACCAGTATTGGCAGGTTATATCGCTTATTCAATAGCTGAAAAACCAGGACTAGTAGCTGGCTTCGTAGCTGGTTCAATTGCATCAAGTGGACTGGCATTCGGTAAAGTACCTTTTGCAGAAGGTGGGAAAGCAACCTTAGCATTAGCAGGTGTGCCATCAGGTTTCTTAGGGGCTTTAGTAGGTGGTTTCTTAGCTGGTGGAGTTATCCTACTACTTAGAAAATTACTTTCAGGTCTCCCAAAATCGCTTGAAGGTATTAAATCAATTCTTCTATACCCATTGTTAGGTGTTTTGATTACAGGTTTCTTGATGTTGCTCGTAAACATTCCAATGGCAGCTATCAACACAGCTCTTAACACTTTCTTACAAGGTTTATCTGGTAGTTCAGCAGTCTTGATGGGCTTACTAGTTGGTGGTATGATGGCTGTAGATATGGGTGGGCCTGTTAATAAAGCAGCTTATGTTTTTGGTACAGGTACTCTTGCAGCAACTGTTGCAAATGGCGGCTCTGTTGTTATGGCAGCTGTAATGGCTGGAGGAATGGTTCCACCGTTAGCAGTATTTGTGGCAACTTTATTATTTAAAGATAAATTTAATAATGAAGAACGTCAATCTGGTCTAACAAATATCGTTATGGGGTTATCTTTTATCACTGAAGGTGCTATTCCGTTTGGTGCTGCTGACCCAGCTCGTGCAATCCCTAGCTTTATTGTAGGTTCAGCCTTAACTGGAGCACTTGTTGGTTTAGCTGGTATCAAGTTGATGGCTCCTCATGGAGGGATTTTTGTCATCGCATTAACAAGTAATCCTTTACTTTATATTCTATTTATTCTAATTGGAGCGGTAGTCTCAGGTGTACTCTTTGGCTTGTTCCGTAAAACAAAATAGTTAATCTCAACTTATCCAAATTTACATTGAATAAAAGGTGAATAAACTATCGTTATTGGGTCTATTCGCCTTTTTATGTTGTAAAAGAATGGTAGATTAATCATTAATAATTGCTAATCTTTTTTCAATAGGATATGATTTATTTAAGCAAAAAAATGGATAATATGATTGAGGAAAGGAGGTAAGCAATGATTAAATGGAATGAAAAAGAAACAAAACTAGTTGATACAAGTTTTTCAATTATGTTGTATCTAAAAACGCTATTTGCAGTCGGACAAGTAGTAGCTGGCGTTTTATTATATTATTTTAAACCTACACAAATAAAACATCTCCTATTTCTTTTAACTGAAGGTGAAGTTCACGGTGGGATTCATGGTTTTATTTCTGCTCATTTCTTGAAAATAAGCAGTTATATTAATGATTCGGCTAGTCATTTAGCCGCTATCTATCTATTAATTCATGGCGGTATCAAATTAGTAGCACTTATTTTATTACATAAAGAGAAATTATTTGCTT
>OKBY01000087.1_pt1 | contig 13480 bp, 10 predicted proteins | sample 1601571 | NCBI WGS metagenome assembly OKBY01 (sample SAMN04436618, study PRJEB24849) | human gut metagenome | biome: human gut; feature: NICU; material: stool | host: Homo sapiens | place: USA: Saint Louis, MO | collected 2009-12-25 | reverse complement strand
ATATTATTGCTAAAGAAAACCCATCTTTAAATGCAGTCATTACTACTAGACGCCAAGAAGCTATTGAAGAGGCTAGAAAACTTAAAGATACCAATCAGCCGTTTTTAGGTGTTCCCTTGTTAGTCAAGGGGTTAGGGCACAGTATTAAAGGTGGTGAAACCAATAATGGCTTGATCTATGCAGATGGAAAAATTAGCACATTTGACAGTAGCTATGTCAAAAAATATAAAGATTTAGGATTTATTATTTTAGGACAAACGAACTTTCCAGAGTATGGGTGGCGTAATATAACAGATTCTAAATTATACGGTCTAACGCATAATCCTTGGGATCTTGCTCATAATGCTGGTGGCTCTTCTGGTGGAAGTGCAGCAGCCATTGCTAGCGGAATGACGCCAATTGCTAGCGGTAGTGATGCTGGTGGTTCTATCCGTATTCCATCTTCTTGGACGGGCTTGGTAGGTTTAAAACCAACAAGAGGATTGGTGAGTAATGAAAAGCCAGATTCGTATAGTACAGCAGTTCATTTTCCATTAACTAAGTCATCTAGAGACGCAGAAACATTATTAACTTATCTAAAGAAAAGCGATCAAACGCTAGTATCAGTTAATGATTTAAAATCTTTACCAATTGCTTATACTTTGAAATCACCAATGGGAACAGAAGTTAGTCAAGATGCTAAAAACGCTATTATGGACAACGTCACATTCTTAAGAAAACAAGGATTCAAAGTAACAGAGATAGACTTACCAATTGATGGTAGAGCATTAATGCGTGATTATTCAACCTTGGCTATTGGCATGGGAGGAGCTTTTTCAACAATTGAAAAAGACTTAAAAAAACATGGTTTTACTAAAGAAGACGTTGATCCTATTACTTGGGCAGTTCATGTTATTTATCAAAATTCAGATAAGGCTGAACTTAAGAAATCTATTATGGAAGCCCAAAAACATATGGATGATTATCGTAAGGCAATGGAGAAGCTTCACAAGCAATTTCCTATTTTCTTATCGCCAACGACCGCAAGTTTAGCCCCTCTAAATACAGATCCATATGTAACAGAGGAAGATAAAAGAGCGATTTATAATATGGAAAACTTGAGCCAAGAAGAAAGAATTGCTCTCTTTAATCGCCAGTGGGAGCCTATGTTGCGTAGAACACCTTTTACACAAATTGCTAATATGACAGGACTCCCAGCTATCAGTATCCCGACTTACTTATCTGAGTCTGGTTTACCCATAGGGACGATGTTAATGGCAGGTGCAAACTATGATATGGTATTAATTAAATTTGCAACTTTCTTTGAAAAACATCATGGTTTTAATGTTAAATGGCAAAGAATAATAGATAAAGAAGTGAAACCATCTACTGGCCTAATACAGCCTACTAACTCCCTCTTTAAAGCTCATTCATCATTAGTAAATTTAGAAGAAAATTCACAAGTTACTCAAGTATCTATCTCTAAAAAATGGATGAAATCGTCTGTTAAAAATAAACCATCCGTAATGGCATATCAAAAAGCACTTCCTAAAACAGGTGATACAGAATCAAGCCTATCTCCAGTTTTAGTAGTAACCCTTTTATTAGCTTGTTTTAGCTTTGTAACAAAAAAGAATCAGAAAAGTTGATTGTAATGTAAAATAATTCCTATTTTTCACTTTTTAGTATCATATTTTCGATTTTTATGTTGTAATAAATTATAATGAAGATGTAAGGAATTATAAAATAGGAAATAATATGAAAGTGAAAAATAAGATTTTAACGATGGTAGCACTTACTGTCTTAACATGTGCTACTTATTCATCAATCGGTTATGCTGATACAAGTGATAAGAATACTGACACGAGTGTCGTGACTACGACCTTATCTGAGGAGAAAAGATCAGATGAACTAGACCAGTCTAGTACTGGTTCTTCTTCTGAAAATGAATCGAGTTCATCAAGTGAACCAGAAACAAATCCGTCAACTAATCCACCTACAACAGAACCATCGCAACCCTCACCTAGTGAAGAGAACAAGCCTGATGGTAGAACGAAGACAGAAATTGGCAATAATAAGGATATTTCTAGTGGAACAAAAGTATTAATTTCAGAAGATAGTATTAAGAATTTTAGTAAAGCAAGTAGTGATCAAGAAGAAGTGGATCGCGATGAATCATCATCTTCAAAAGCAAATGATGGGAAAAAAGGCCACAGTAAGCCTAAAAAGGAACTTCCTAAAACAGGAGATAGCCACTCAGATACTGTAATAGCATCTACGGGAGGGATTATTCTGTTATCATTAAGTTTTTACAATAAGAAAATGAAACTTTATTAAATATAAAAAGGAGGACTAACCTCCTTTTTATATTTAAATAGCCCATTCGCCATTTCTAAAGATTGGGACAGCAGTTCCATCTGCACGAATACCATCAATATCCATTTGTTCTGAACCAATCATAAAATCAACATGTGTTGAAGAACGATTTAAACCAGCTTCATCCAATTCTTGACTTGTCATTTCTGTTCCTCCTTCTACATTGAAGGCATATGCAGTTCCAATAGCGAGGTGATTAGAGGCATTTTCATCGAATAAAGTATTAAAGAAAATCAGTCCAGATAGTGAAATTGGTGTTTTATGTGGGACAAGTGTAACTTCCCCAAGCGATCTTGCCCCATCATTTTCCTCGATTAAGCGTTGGACTGTTTCTTGCCCTTTTTCTGCAGTGACATTGATAATTTTACCGTCTTTAAAGGTAAATGTCATATTTTCGATAATAACGCCAGCATAACTGAGAGGTTTTGTACTTGTCACATACCCATCTGCACGACGGTAATCAGGTGCTGAAAAGATTTCTTCAGTAGGCATATTAGCGATAAAAGTCTCTCCCTGAGCGTTGAGACTACCGGCTGCCTCCCAAATATGATTTTTAGGCATACCAAGCGTTAAATCTGTACCTGGTGCGGTATAATGAAGAGCATCAAATTGTTCTTGATTTAGTCTAGTAGCTTTTTCTAATAATTTAGCTTCATGTGCGTCCCAAGCAGCAATAGGATCATCTTCATAAATACGATTTAATTTGAAAATGGTATCCCAAAGAGCATCAACTTGTTGGTCGCTTGTTTTTAATTCTGGGAAGACAAGTGCAGCCCATTCTCTACCAGCAGCTGCAGCCACGTTCCAAGATACTTTATTAGCTTGTATTGCTCTACTTTGTTCCTCTAAGGCAATAGCGGTTGCTCTAGTTGTTTCAGATAAACGTTTAGGATCAACAGTAGCGAAAGCGTTAGGGTTAGAAGATTTCACAACTAATCGACTAGCCTTCTTATTTAATAGTGCTAAAGATTTATCAACGGTATACTGTGGAACATTCGTGAGAACTTCGTCTGAAGCATGAAGTAGTCGCTGGCGCGTGATAAAATCATCTGTATAATCAACAATAACTTCACTTGCTCCCTTTTCATAAGCGGCTTCAGTTAAAAGCCTTGCTAAGTGGACTTGTTCCACATCGATTGTTAAAGCGAGAGTGTGCCCTTTTTGGACATTTAAACCTTTAGAAATAATTAATTGGGCATATTTTTTTAAAAGGTTGTCGAAATCTTGTAAAACCATACTAGCTCCTTTAAATTTACTATTTTTTATAATTTATCATAAACTCTTATAAAGCACAAGGAAATATGGAAGCGATTTAATAAAGATATATTGATTTAATAAAGATATATTTAAGCTAACGGTTTGTAGTTTGCGAAATAAGACGTTTCGTGTTAATATAGACTTAACTATATATTCAGTAAATGAGGTGACATGAGTGGCTTTTGGAGATAACGGACAACGAAAAAAAACTGGGTTTGAAAAACTAACTCTTTTTGTTGTTATTTTGATGGTACTAGTAACAGTTGGTGGTTTGGTATTTGGTGCTATTAGTGCAATCATGTAATGAGAAACGCTGTAAAGCGTTTTTTTATACTGAATAGAATAAAGAATAGGAATTTTAGAAATGAGTATGTTTTTAGATACTGCCAAAATTAGTGTTAAGGCAGGTCGCGGTGGTGATGGCATGGTTGCTTTTCGCCGTGAGAAATATGTCCCCAATGGAGGCCCGTGGGGCGGTGATGGCGGTAAAGGCGGATCGGTCATTTTTAAAGTAAACGAAGGTTTACGAACTTTGATGGATTTTCGATATAACCGTAATTTTAAAGCAAAAGCTGGTGAAAAAGGGATGACTAAAGGTATGCACGGTCGAGGTGCAGAAGACCTTATTGTGTCATTACCACCTGGAACAACTGTTCGTGATGCTACTACAGGTAAGGTTATTACCGACCTTGTGGAGCATGATCAGGAATTCGTTGTAGCCAGAGGTGGCCGCGGTGGTCGTGGAAATATTCGCTTTGCAACCCCACGTAATCCAGCTCCTGAAATTGCTGAAAATGGGGAGCCTGGTGAAGAACGTGAATTACAATTAGAATTAAAAATTTTGGCTGATGTTGGTCTCGTTGGTTTCCCATCAGTTGGGAAGTCGACGCTACTTAGTGTTGTTTCAGCAGCAAAGCCTAAAATTGGTGCCTATCATTTTACGACAATTGTCCCTAATTTAGGGATGGTTCGTACAAAATCAGGTGATAGCTTTGCAATGGCTGATCTTCCTGGTTTGATTGAAGGGGCTAGTCAAGGTGTCGGATTAGGAACTCAGTTTCTTAGACATATTGAGCGTACACGTGTTATTCTACATGTTATTGATATGTCGGCAAGTGAAGGACGAGACCCTTACGATGACTATGTTTCAATTAATAATGAGTTGGAAACTTACAATCTTCGATTGATGGAACGTCCGCAAATTATTGTTGCCAATAAAATGGACATGCCTGATTCAGAAGAGAATTTGGCAGCATTCAAAGAAAAATTAGCAGCAAACTATGATGAGTTTGATGACATGCCTATGATTTTTCCAATTTCAAGTTTAGCACATCAAGGACTAGAAAACCTTATGGATGCGACGGCTGAATTATTAGTCAATACAGAAGAGTTTCTTCTTTATGACGAAACTGACATGCAAGAAGATGAAGCATACTATGGATTTAACGAAGATGAACGTCCATTTGAGATTACACGTGATGATGATGCAACGTGGGTATTGTATGGTGATAAGCTAGAAAAACTCTTTGTTATGACAAATATGGAACGCGATGAATCAATAATGAAATTTGCTCGTCAGTTACGTGGTATGGGCGTTGATGAAGCCCTTCGAGAGCGCGGAGCTAAGGATGGAGATATTGTTCGTATAGGTAACTTCGAATTTGAATTTGTAGATTAATGCAGTACTTGATTGGAGGTTTTTTATGGGAGATAAACCGATATCATTTCGTGATAAAGATGGGAATTTTGTTTCAGCGGCCGATGTCTGGAATGCTGAAAAATTAGAAGAACTCTTTAACACATTAAATCCTAATCGTAAACTTCGTTTAGAACGCGAAAAATTAGCAAAAGAAAAAGGATAGTTAAGTAACTATCCTTTTTAGTTATTTTGGTATGAAAAAAGACTCTAAAACATAATTGATAGAGTGTTAAGGTACAGATTACTTTATTATTTTAAACGTTTTTGAGCTTTTTGATATACTGAAGAGCATTTTTTACAATGGTTGGAGTATAAGTAATAAATTTATAAGCAAAATAAAAAGCACAAACTAAAGTTATAAAAAATAGTAAGTAAATAATAGGGTTTTGCGTTAAGAATCCTTGAAAAAGAAGTACAAGGTTAAGAATTACGGTAGAGATACTTAAGATAAAAATAACTAAATAAGCAATAATAGTTGTCCAAAACCTTAAATGGATGTTACTCACCTTTTCCCATTTAATATCTAAAAAGTCATCTATAAAGTTGACATGATAAGTCATATGTTCTTTAATAAAGTGCAATATTCTGTTAATATAGTCTTTCATACTGCTATATTATCATACTGAAAGCCCTTGTGCAACATTATTCAAACATTCTAGCTGATGTTTTGCTAATTTTAGAAGAAAACTTATCCTATTATAATTTGTTTGTGATTAGGATATAAAAAAAGATGACACGAAGTCATCTTTTTTATTAAACGTTTAAAACTTTATTAAGGAAGTCTTGGAGACGTGGGTGTTGAGGTGTATCAAAGATTTGCTCAGGTGTCCCATCTTCGAGGAAACGACCACCATCTGTAAAGATAACACGATTGGCAACTTGACGAGCAAATCCCATTTCGTGTGTCACAATTAACATAGTCATACCTTGTTCAGCTAAATCTTTCATAACATTGAGAACATCTCCAACCATTTCTGGATCAAGTGCAGAAGTTGGTTCGTCAAAAAGTAAGATATCTGGATTCATCGCTAAGCTTCTTGCGATAGCTACACGTTGTTTTTGTCCTCCAGATAAACTATCTGGTTTGGCATTAGCTTTATCGGCTAAACCAACTTTTTCAAGTAATTCCATCCCATGCTTTTCAGCTGCTTCTTTAGATTCTTTACCAAGTTCTATAGGAGCAAAAGTGATGTTTTCAAGAACTGACATATGTGGGAAAAGATTGAAGTGTTGAAATACCATTCCGATATTTTCACGTGCTTTGTCTATGTCTGTTTTTGGGTTTGATAACTCAAAGCCGTCCACAACAACTTTTCCACTTGTGATTGATTCAAGTAAGTTCAATGTGCGAAGGAAAGTTGATTTTCCTGAACCAGAAGGTCCAATAATACAAACAACATCACCTTCATAAAATTTAGCATCAATACCTTTTAAAACTTCATTTTGCCCATACGACTTGTGTAAATCTTGGACATCAATTTTTAATTCTGCCATTATTTAAGCCTCTTTTCTAAACGTTTTGCTAGACGGGTGAGAAGGGTAATGATTACAAGATACATAATTGCAAGGATAGCATACATACGGAATGATTGATAGTTACGTGCAATTATGATTTTACCAGTTTGGAAGAGTTCCACAAGTCCGATTGCTGATACAATTGTTGTATCCTTTAATGAGATGACAAATTGGTTGATAAAGTTTGGTAACATAAGGCGTACTGCTTGAGGCAAGATAACCTTTTGCATAGTTTTGCCGTAAGAAATACCTAAACTACGACTTGCTTCCATTTGACCAGAAGGAACAGCTTCAATACCACCACGTACAATTTCAGCAATGTACGCACCACCATTTAAAGAAAGAGCGATAGTAGCAGCAACGAAGTCATTAATTGGACTTTGGTGACCTGTGATGCTTTCGATTAAATTAGGAATACCCCAGAAAATAAAAGCGGCCACAATCATGAGTGGAATACCACGGACAATATCAACAAAAATCATTGAAATTGTGCGGAGAGTATTACTTGGTGATACGCTCATCATACCAAAGATAATACCAATAACCATAGCAATCGCAAATGAGATAAGAGTTAAACTTAAAGTAGTTCCAATACCAGATAGCAATTGTTTGTAGTTATTAGAAATTAACCCTAAAATAGTTGATTCATCTACAGGTTTAGCAGCTTTATCGTTTGAAGAGGTGCTGGCTGTGGAAAGGTATTTTTTAACAAGTTTATCGTACTCACCCGATTTTTTGAGTGAAGCAAGACCGTTGTTAAACATTTTAATTAATTCTGGATTTGCCCCTTTTTTCACTGCAAATCCGATATCGCCTGATTTTTCACCTTTGATAGGTGTTTCAAATTTACGACCTTGATTAATAGCGTAAGCAAGAACTGCTTCGTCATCCATTAGAGCATCAATTGAACCTGAGTTCATACTATCATACATTGTAGATGCTTCATCAAATGCTTTAACATGATAGTTGTACTTATCTGCGTGGTCTGATAACCAAGTATATGAGGCAGTACCATTTTTAGCACCAACTGTTTTTCCTTTTAAATCTTGGTATGATTTGACATTGCTTCCTTTTTTAACCGCTAAGATAACGCTAGATGTGTAATAAGGATCAGAAAAATCAAAGATTTTTTGGCGTGCTTCTGTGATTGTAGCTCCTGCAATAACACCGTCAGCTTGTCCAGATTGGACAGCATTTAAAGCGGCATCAAAACCTGGATTTGAGATATCAAGTTTAAAACCTTGCTGTTTAGCAATTTTCTTGATTAATTCCATATCAAAACCAGTATATTTCCCTTTACCGTTTTGATATTCGAATGGTGCGAATGAAGAATCAGAAACAATTTTATAACTTGGCTTTACAGGAGTTGCTTTTTCATTGGCATTACCTGTTGCTTTGCCGCTTGTTTTTGTAGCGTCTTTCCCAAGCCATTTATCCATGATGTCATTATAAGTGCCATCTGATTTCATTTGTGCAAAAGCTGTGTTAAATTCTTTAATTAGGTTATCGTGTCCACTACCTTTTTTGACAGCAAATGCAAAGCTACCAACTGCCTCGCCTTCCATGTTAATGGCGTAAGCTTTTCCTTGATTTATCGCAAATTGCACAACTGGTTGATCGTCCATAGCGGCGTAAATAGAACCAGAATCAAGGCTGTTATTCATTAGGTCACTTGTATCAAATGTTTTAACTTTATAGCCGTATTTAGATTTATTTTCCTCTAAGAAGCTTTGAGCAGCTGTTCCATTTTTTACACCGACTACTTTTCCTTTTAGTTGTTTGTAGTTTGTGACTTTATTATTATTTTTAGTATAAAGAATAACGGAAGTATCGTAATAAGTATCTGAGAAATTAAAGACTTTTTTACGTGCTTCAGTAACAGTAGTTCCGGCCATTAGCGCGTCTGCCTGTCCAGATTGAACAGCGTTAACTGCGGCATCAAAACCTGGGTACGTCATGTTAACATTCCAGCCAGCACGCTTAGCGACTTCGTTAACGATGTCAACATCGATTCCTTTATAAGTTTGATCAGAATCTTTAAATTCGAATGGAGCGTATGCTGTATCAGAAACAATATTCACAGTCTCTGCACTGACCTTTCCACCAAACACAAAGAATATTGAGAGTAAAGCAAGCGTAAAAGCTTTTAACTTGTGCTTCATGTAAATCTCCTTTTTATAAATATGTGTTTTATTATATCAAAATAAATAAGATAGAGCAACAAAATGTCATTTCTATGTTAGAAAACGTAACATGTATGTTATGTTAATTTTATATATATCTTTAGTTAGTATTATGATATAATCGTTCTAGTGTTATCACACAAAAAGGATTTAGGATTATTATGAATAAAAGGATTTTAAATAGTCAGTTCGCTGTCTATAAAAACTGGCCGTCATGGCTATTATTGTTATTTGCTTGTTTTATGGTATACCTATTTTTTTTCGTTGGTCTAACTCTAGGTGGTGTGGGAATTGTTCTAGTGTCTTCTGTACTCTATAAGTTTTCTTCCTATACTTTTTTTGAGTTTATTAATTTATTTAATAATATCTATGGAGAATTAGGAACCTTTAGTTTTTCAGCATTCCTTTTGCTTATCTGGGTAAAATTCGTAGAAAAAAGACCTTTTTCAGAATTGGGGTTTTCTACAAAGTTTAAAAGAACTCTGTGGTCACTTATAAAAGGCTGGAGTATAGGTTTTATTCTATTTTCAATTTCTGTCATCACTGCTTATATATTGGGAGGACTTGACTTTCATAGCTATGATGTTTCTAAGGCAACGATTTTCTATGTTGTAACTCTCCTTCCTTTTTGGCTTATTCAAAGCGGTACGGAAGAATTGCTAACACGAGGGTGGCTTCTTCCTCTAATTAATCATCGTTTTCATTTAGCTGTTGCCATAGGGGTCTCATCCACTTTATTTGGCATTTTGCACTTGGTAAATGCCCATGTCACTTTTCTTTCTATTGTAAGTATTATATGTTCGGGAGTTTTAATGTCCTTGTATATGATTAAAAGTGGTAATATTTGGAGTGTTGCAGCCTTACATGGAGCTTGGAATTTTAGCCAAGGTAATCTCTATGGTATTGCCGTAAGTGGTCAGAAAGCAGGAGCATCTCTTTTGCATTTTACCGTTAAAGAAAACGCACCGGACTGGATATCAGGTGGTGCATTCGGAATAGAAGGAAGTTTGATTTCTATTTTTGTTCTCTTAGCAGCAATTATATACCTTCTATGGCTAATTAAGACTGAAGAAACAGATTGAGTGTTGCAGCTCAGTCTTTTTCTTTTTTCTATGTTAAAATAAAGTAATCGAGGTAAAGAAATGATAGATAGAAAAGATACTAACCGATTTAAATTAGTTTCCAAATATAGCCCTTCGGGAGATCAACCTCAAGCTATTGAAACGTTGGTTGACAATATTGAAGGAGGAGAAAAAGCTCAGATTTTAAAAGGTGCTACTGGTACTGGTAAAACCTACACAATGAGCCAAGTTATCGCCCAAGTTAACAAGCCAACCTTGGTGATTGCACATAATAAAACCTTAGCAGGTCAACTTTATGGAGAGTTTAAAGAATTTTTTCCTGACAATGCCGTAGAGTACTTTGTTTCATATTATGATTATTATCAACCAGAAGCTTATGTGCCTTCTTCGGATACTTATATTGAAAAAGATAGTTCAGTCAATGACGAAATTGACAAATTACGTCACTCAGCGACTTCTTCGTTATTAGAAAGAAATGACGTTATTGTTGTAGCATCTGTTTCTTGTATTTACGGTTTAGGTTCTCCTAAAGAGTATGCAGACAGTGTTGTTAGCCTTAGGCCAGGTCAAGAAATTTCACGTGATCAGTTATTGAACAATCTCGTTGATATTCAATTTGAGCGTAACGATATTGATTTTCAACGTGGAAAATTTCGCGTTCGTGGCGATGTTGTAGAAGTTTTTCCTGCGAGTCGTGATGAGCATGCCTTTCGAATTGAATTTTTTGGTGATGAAATTGATCGTATAAGAGAAATAGAATCGTTAACAGGGCGTGTGCTAGGAGAAGTGGAACATTTAGCTATTTTCCCAGCAACACACTTTATGACAAATGATGAACATATGGAAGAAGCTATTTCAAAAATACAAGCTGAAATGGAAAATCAAGTAGAACTTTTTGAAAAAGAAGGGAAATTGATTGAAGCGCAACGTATTCGACAAAGGACAGAATATGATATTGAAATGCTTCGTGAAATGGGATATACAAATGGTGTTGAGAACTACTCACGTCACATGGATGGTAGAAGTGAAGGTGAGCCACCTTTTACTTTGTTAGATTTCTTCCCAGAAGATTTTTTGATTATGATTGATGAGAGTCACATGACAATGGGGCAAATCAAAGGGATGTATAATGGAGACCGTTCGCGTAAAGAAATGTTGGTTAATTACGGTTTCCGTTTACCATCTGCCTTAGATAACCGTCCACTTCGTCGTGAAGAATTCGAAAGCCATGTCCATCAAATTGTCTATGTATCTGCAACGCCAGGAGACTATGAAATGGAGCAAACAGATACAGTTGTTGAGCAAATTATCCGGCCAACAGGACTTCTTGATCCAGAAGTTGAAGTTAGACCAAGTATGGGGCAGATGGATGACTTGCTTGGTGAAATCAATTTGAGGACTGAAAAAGGTGAGCGTACCTTTATTACAACATTGACAAAGCGTATGGCAGAAGACTTAACAGATTATCTCAAAGAAATGGGAGTTAAAGTTAAGTATATGCACAGCGATATTAAAACCTTAGAACGTACAGAGATTATTCGTGATTTACGACTTGGTGTGTTTGATGTTTTAATTGGTATTAATCTCTTACGTGAAGGAATAGATGTTCCTGAGGTTTCCCTTGTTGCAATCTTAGATGCTGATAAGGAAGGTTTCCTTCGTAATGAGCGTGGTCTTATCCAAACAATCGGACGTGCAGCACGTAACAGTAATGGTCATGTTATTATGTATGCTGATAAAATAACAGATTCTATGCAAAGAGCTATGGATGAAACCGCTCGCCGTCGTCGTTTACAAATGGATTATAATGAAAAGCATGGAATTGTGCCACAAACAATTAAAAAAGAAATCCGTGATTTAATTGCTATTACTAAAAGTAATGACAGCGATAAGCCTGAAAAAGTTGTCGATTACAGTAGTTTATCTAAAAAAGAAAGGCAAGCTGAAATTAAAGCTCTTCAACAGCAAATGCAAGAAGCAGCTGAATTATTGGACTTTGAGCTAGCTGCACAAATCCGAGATGTTATCTTAGAACTAAAAGCAATCGATTAATACGATGAACAGAATTAATAAAACGACTAGAGTAGTTAATGAAGTGCTCTAGTCGTTTTATTAATAATTGAAATCAAAAGAATACAGTAGGTGATGTTATATTTTATCAAAGATTTATCGATATTTTTCTTCTTTAAAATTAGAAATAATAGTTAGGATATTACTGATTTGAGAGGGTGTATCGTTGTAATCAATATGAGCGACTAAACTATTTGTAGCTAGTTCCTTTGTAACATAGGTAAACAGTTTTCGATTAGTGATAATTAAATCGGGTTTTAAGGTCGATATTTGACTAATATTATCTGTCAATAAGTAATAGGAATGAAATCTAATTTTATCTGTTGAAAGGGATTGCAAAATATAGTCTTTTAAAATTTCATTATTAATAAAATCAGTTGTCAGCAACACAATATTTATAGGAGGCATGCTATTCTTTATTACTCTTTCAAGGTGAGCACAGAGCAAGAAGAAGTGCGTTTTTTTGAACTTTGATTCTCCAATTTCAGTTAGCCAATGAGTGACTATTGGTTCGATAATGGATATTAGTTTAGGATTATTTCCAGGATAGAATGTTGAAGGAAAACTAAGTGTTTCAGGAATTAATTGATTCAGACCAACTATGAAGTTTCGAGAAAAGTAAATAGTGACTTTCACTAGCTCATCGTAGTAGGTGTCAGAGTATGGAAGAGCTTCTTTCAAAGGTTGTAGTAGCATTTGGAATTTAGGAAGACTTTTAAAAATAGCTAACACTTCATCGACATGTGTTTCAGTCCACTTTTGAGCAGCAAAAGAGTTAGCGCTTGTAAGATAGATAAGAAAAATATAATCCATGTCTTCTGAATTAAAAATAACATTGAAGTAAGGTTGAACGATACTTTTTACACATGTATTCAGCTCCTCATAAATAAAGATTTTTTTAAGAGAAGAGAAAAGTTTGGAGTTTGGAATTTTAACTTTATGATGGTGACGTTTCCAGGTTAAAATGAAAAGCGTATCAAAAAAAACAAAGATATCAGAAAGGTGCGTAGTAGGTCTTATATTAGTACCACTCTCAAATAAAAATTGTCGAATAATCTTAATATCTAGAGCAGACAGATCGTAAATTTTAATACCAAATTTAGTAGTGAGGTATGCGATGAGATATCTAATGCGATATTCGTCACCTACAATGGTATTTTTAGATAAAGATAATCCTAAATCTTTAATTAAAGGAATTAAATTTTCTCGCAGACGATAGACAGAAGAACGAGATAAGAAGAGATCATTTCCAAAAGCTACTAGAGATTTTTTATCAGACGAGTCATCAATTAAAAATTTAAGAAGTTGTAAAGTGTTTG
>OKBY01000070.1_pt1 | contig 20577 bp, 18 predicted proteins | sample 1601571 | NCBI WGS metagenome assembly OKBY01 (sample SAMN04436618, study PRJEB24849) | human gut metagenome | biome: human gut; feature: NICU; material: stool | host: Homo sapiens | place: USA: Saint Louis, MO | collected 2009-12-25 | reverse complement strand
AAATTATTGCAAAAAGGTATCAAAAGTAAAATAATTGAATCTGAACTTCAAGCTATAAATTTTCAAGACTTAGCATCCAAAATAAGCCAAAAACTCTATAAAAAATATCAAAACAAACTTCCACTAAAAGCATTAAAAGATAAATTGATGCAGAGCTTAACTACAAAAGGATTTGATTATCAGATAGCGCATACCGTAATTCAAAACCTTGAAATTGAAAAAGATCAAGAACTTGAAGAAGACCTCATTTATAAAGAATTAGATAAACAATACCAAAAATTCTCAAAAAAATATGACCAGTATGAATTAAAGCAACGTATAATCAATGCCTTAATGCGTAAAGGATACCAGTACGAAGATATCAAAAGTGCTTTAAGAGAATATTTATAAGATAATAACTCTCAGACGATGTATTTTACAGAAAATTATGATAAACTATAACAGACGTATAAATTGTAGAAAGTTGGTAGGCTATGAGATTACCTAAAGAAGGCGACTTTATTACAATTCAAAGTTACAAACATGATGGTAGTTTACACCGGACTTGGCGTGACACCATGGTATTAAAAACAACCGAAAATGCCCTCATTGGTGTTAATGATCATACTTTAGTAACAGAAAATGATGGTCGACGCTGGGTGACACGAGAGCCTGCAATAGTATACTTTCATAAAAAATACTGGTTTAACATTATCGCTATGATACGTGAAACTGGTGTCTCCTACTATTGTAATCTAGCAAGTCCGTATATCTTGGATCCTGAAGCACTCAAGTACATCGACTACGACCTTGATGTCAAAGTATTTGCAGATGGTGAAAAAAGACTACTAGATGTGGACGAATATGAACAGCATAAAGCTCAGATGAACTATCCTACCGATATTGATTATATATTAAAGGAAAATGTAAAAATATTGGTAGAATGGATAAATGAGAATAAAGGCCCCTTTTCATCATCATATATCAATATCTGGTATAAACGGTACCTTGAATTGAAAAAGCGCTAACTAACACACTAAATAGTGTGTTTTTATTAATATCAAATTTAATTACAATACTATTGCAAAAATATATACTTAAAATAAAAAAAGTAGAAAGTGATCTTTCTACTTTTTTAAGAATAGTCCGTACGGGATTCGAACCCGTGTTACCGCCGTGAAAAGGCGGTGTCTTAACCCCTTGACCAACGGACCATAGGTTAGGTGTTTCCTTAGTACTCTTAATATTATATCAGAAAAAAAAGGTTTGTCTATACTTTTGTTCAATAATTTTTACAAAAAAATTGAACCTACTTATGAGCAAAAAAAATACATTTCCAACTCATAAATAGTACATATGAAAACTTGACAGCCTGCCTAATATTTTGGTAGAATAACAGAGTTGATGGTTCCATAGCTCAGCTGGATAGAGCATTCGCCTTCTAAGCGAACGGTCGCAGGTTCGAATCCTGCTGGAATCAGATAATGAAAGCCTAGATAGATTATCTAGGCTTTTTTATTTGTTTTTAGCGGTTGTTTCATAAATGGAACGATTATTTGTGGTAAGGAGTGCCTTGACGAATCATAAAAGCACGATAAATTTGTTCCATCAAGACTAATTTCATAAGTTGATGAGGTAAGGTTAACAGTCCAAAACTCATTAAATAATCAGCACGTTTTTTCACTTTTTGAGATAAACCCAAACTACCACCAATAACAAAAGTAATAGTAGAGTAGCCGGATATCATTTTTTGATCGATTAGATGGCTAAATGATTCAGATGGCAATTGTTTCCCTTCTATAGCCAAACCAATGACATAATCCCTCTCACCTATTTTACTCAAAATACGTTCCCCTTCTATATCTAAAATTCTTTGATTTTCAGATATACTAGCTTTATCAGGTGTCTTTTCATCAGCTAGCTCAATTGTCTCAATTTTAGAAAAGCGATTCAGACGTTTCTGATACTCTGCAACACCTTCTTTAAGGTATTTCTCTTTCAATTTTCCAACTGTAATTATTTTTAATTTCATAGCTACATTATAACATAATCCACAATATTTTCACAATTTATCCACATGTTTATCCTTACATATCCCCTTATTTTATAGGCATTCTATAACTATAATCAAGGTTATCCACAAGTTGTGGATATTTCCTTTTTTTAGCTTTTAAGGTATAATTAAGAAGCTTGTCATAAGATTAGTATAAAAATTTACGGAGGTAGCTATTTGTGAAAAAAAAATTAGTCTCATCACTTCTAAAGTGTTCTCTAATCATTATTGTTAGCTTTGCTGGTGGAGCATTTGCTAGTTTTGTCATGAATCATAATGACAATATTCCAAATGGTGGTGTCACTAAAACTAGTAAAGTAAATTATAATAACATAACGCCTACAACAAAAGCTGTTAAAAAGGTACAAAATAGTGTTGTTTCTGTTATCAATTATAAACAACAAGAGAGTCGTTCTGACCTATCAGACTTCTATAGTCATTTTTTTGGTAATCAGGGGGGCAACACTGATAAGGGCTTACAAGTTTACGGTGAAGGCTCTGGAGTCATCTATAAAAAAGATGGTAAAAATGCCTATGTTGTCACTAATAACCACGTCATTGATGGGGCTAAACAAATTGAAATTCAACTAGCTGATGGCTCAAAAGCAGTTGGGAAACTTGTTGGGTCAGATACCTACTCTGATTTAGCCGTCGTCAAAATTCCATCAGATAAGGTTTCAAATATTGCAGAATTTGCTGATTCATCAAAACTCAACATTGGTGAAACTGCTATAGCGATCGGAAGCCCTCTTGGAACTGAGTATGCAAATTCTGTAACTCAAGGTATTGTATCTAGTTTAAAAAGAACTGTAACAATGACTAATGAAGAAGGACAAACAGTTTCTACAAATGCTATCCAGACTGATGCTGCTATCAATCCTGGTAATTCAGGTGGAGCACTTATCAATATTGAAGGACAGGTTATTGGAATTAATTCTAGTAAAATTTCTTCTACATCAAATCAAACCTCAGGACAATCGTCAGGAAATAGCGTTGAAGGTATGGGATTTGCCATTCCTTCAAATGATGTTGTTAAGATTATCAATCAACTTGAGAGTAACGGACAAGTAGAGAGACCTGCTCTAGGTATTTCTATGGCTGGATTAAGTAATTTACCATCCGATGTTATTAGTAAACTGAAAATCCCAAGTAATGTTACTAATGGTATTGTAGTAGCATCTATCCAATCTGGCATGCCAGCTCAAGGCAAACTAAAGAAATACGATGTCATTACTAAAGTTGACGATAAAGAAGTAGCATCTCCAAGTGATTTACAAAGTTTACTCTATGGCCACCAGGTAGGAGATTCCATAACAGTAACCTTTTACCGTGGTGAAAATAAACAAACAATCACTATAAAACTTACTAAAACTAGTAAAGATTTAGCTAAACAACGAGCAAATAACTAAATCAATTCTAGTTATTTTAACTAAGATATAGTAAAATTAAAGGGGTTGGTCAGATAGACCAATCCCTTTAGTAAGTCTATAGAATCTGAGGTCTAAAATGGAATATTTAGAAACGATCAACATCAATCATATTGCTCCAAATCCGTATCAACCTCGCCTAGAATTTAATACAAAAGAACTAGAAGAATTAGCCAACTCTATTAAAATTAATGGGCTTATCCAACCCATTATTGTAAGACCGTCAGCAGTCTTTGGTTACGAACTGGTAGCCGGAGAACGACGGCTAAGAGCCGCAAAGTTAGCTAAATTGGAAAGTATACCTGCAATTATAAAATCCTATAATAATGATGATAGTATGCAATTAGCTATTGTCGAAAATTTACAACGATCTAATTTGTCACCTATTGAAGAGGCTAAAGCCTACTCTCAACTTCTACAAAAGAAAAGTATGACACATGAAGAGTTAGCAAAATATATGGGAAAATCTCGTCCCTATATATCAAATACGATACGACTACTAAATTTACCGCCACTAATTACTTCAGCTATTGAAGAAGGAAAACTTTCCTCTGGTCATGCGCGTGCACTACTCAGTCTACCAGATGCTAGTCAACAGAAAGATTGGTATCAGAGAATCCTCACTGAAGATATTAGTGTAAGACGACTAGAGAAGTTATTAAAACAAGAAAAGAAAACAAATCATAAGTCACTTCAAAATAAAGATGTCTTTCTAAAACATCAAGAAAATGAGTTAGCTCAATTTCTAGGTAGCAAAGTGAAACTTACTATTAATAAAGATGGTGCTGGCAATATAAAGATTGCTTTCGCTAACCAAAAAGAATTAAACAGAATTATCAACACTCTAAAATAAGGGTGTTGATTATTTTTTTATTTAATCAAACTTATCCACAAGGTATTTTGCTATTTTTCTGTTGATTCTCTAAGCTTTTCTATTTTCCACAGTCTGTGGAAAACTTTAATTAACATTGTTGATTTTATTCTTCAACATCTGTGGAAAACTTTATTTTTTTATGGTACAATATAACAATAATTATCCACAAGACAATAAGGAAGAAGCTATGACGGAAAACGAACAACTATTTTGGAATAGAGTACTAGAGCTATCTCGTTCTCAAATAGCACCAGCAGCTTATGAATTTTTTGTTCTAGAGGCTAGACTCCTCAAAATTGAACATCAAACTGCAGTTATTACTTTAGATAACATTGAAATGAAAAAGCTATTCTGGGAACAAAATTTGGGGCCTGTTATCCTAACAGCTGGTTTTGAAATTTTCAATGCTGAAATTACAGCTAACTATGTCTCAAACGATTTACATTTACAAGAAACTAGTTTTTCTAACTACCAGCAATCTAGCAATGAAGTAAATACTTTACCAATTAGAAAAATCGACTCTAACCTTAAAGAGAAATATACTTTTGCTAATTTTGTTCAAGGAGATGAAAATAGATGGGCTGTTTCAGCATCAATTGCTGTAGCTGATAGTCCTGGCACGACTTATAATCCTCTATTTATCTGGGGGGGACCTGGTCTAGGAAAGACGCATCTACTAAATGCTATTGGAAATCAAGTTTTAAGAGATAATCCAAACGCGAGGGTTTTATACATCACTGCTGAGAATTTTATTAATGAATTTGTCAGTCATATTCGTTTAGATTCGATGGAAGAATTAAAAGAAAAGTTTCGCAACTTGGACTTACTCCTGATTGATGATATTCAGTCGCTTGCTAAGAAAACCTTAGGGGGGACCCAAGAGGAGTTCTTCAATACTTTCAATGCTTTACATACAAACGATAAACAAATCGTATTGACCAGTGACCGAAATCCAAATCAATTAAATGATCTAGAAGAACGTCTAGTCACGCGCTTTAGTTGGGGACTCCCAGTAAATATCACACCACCTGATTTTGAAACACGAGTTGCTATTTTAACCAATAAAATTCAAGAATATCCTTATGATTTTCCTCAAGATACCATTGAATACTTAGCAGGAGAATTTGATTCCAACGTACGTGAATTAGAAGGAGCCTTGAAAAATATTAGTCTAGTTGCTGACTTTAAGCATGCTAAAACTATTACAGTAGATATAGCTGCAGAAGCTATCAGAGCACGTAAAAATGATGGTCCTATTGTTACTGTCATTCCTATAGAAGAAATTCAAATACAAGTTGGTAAATTCTATGGCGTAACTGTAAAAGAGATAAAAGCAACTAAAAGAACACAAGATATTGTCCTTGCAAGACAGGTAGCCATGTACTTAGCTCGTGAGATGACAGATAACAGTCTCCCAAAAATAGGTAAAGAATTTGGGGGACGAGATCACTCAACTGTTCTCCACGCTTATAATAAAATAAAAAATATGGTTGCTCAAGATGACAACTTACGAATTGAGATAGAAACTATCAAAAATAAAATCAGATAGGCTTTGTGGATAAGTATCAGAAAAATACGAGACTTTTCCACAGGTTGTGAACAAGTTATTTTCTTTATGAATACTAAAGTTATAATACTTATTCACAACTTTAACAGGACCTACTATTACTACTAAATTTATACTAATATATAAAGGATATACTATGATTCATTTTTCAATAAATAAAAATTTCTTCTTGCATGCTCTAACGGTAACTAAACGAGCTATTAGTCATAAAAATGCGATTCCAATCCTTTCAACTGTTAAAATAGAAGTAACTAGAGATGCTATCATTTTAACGGGGTCAAATGGACAAATTTCAATTGAAAATACTATTCCTGCTTCAAATGAAAATGCAGGTTTACTAGTAACGAATCCAGGCTCTATTTTATTAGAAGCTGGTTTCTTTATTAATATTATTTCAAGTTTACCAGATGTAACTTTAGAATTTACAGAAATTGAACAACATCAAATTGTTCTTACTAGTGGAAAATCAGAGATTACTTTGAAAGGTAAGGATGTCGATCAATACCCTCGTCTGCAGGAAATGACAACAGATACTCCATTAACATTAGAAACTAAACTGTTAAAATCAATTATTAATGAAACTGCTTTTGCTGCTAGCCAACAAGAAAGCCGTCCAATCTTAACAGGTGTTCATTTGGTTATCAGTCAAAATAAATACTTTAAGGCTGTTGCGACAGATTCACACCGTATGAGTCAACGCACTTTCCAATTAGAGAAATCGGCTAATAATTTTGATTTGGTTGTTCCAAGTAAATCCCTTCGAGAATTTTCGGCTGTTTTTACAGATGATATTGAAACTGTAGAGGTTTTCTTCTCAGATAGTCAAATGCTATTTAGAAGTGAAAATATCAGCTTCTATACACGTTTGCTTGAAGGAAACTACCCTGATACTGATCGCCTCCTAACTAATCAGTTTGAAACCGAAATTATCTTTAATACAAATGCTTTACGCCATGCTATGGAACGTGCTTATTTAATTTCGAATGCAACTCAGAACGGTACTGTTCGTTTAGAAATTCAAAATGAAACAGTCTCAGCTCATGTAAACTCTCCAGAAGTTGGTAAAGTTAATGAGGAATTGGATACTGTTAGCCTTAAAGGTGATAGTTTAAATATTAGTTTTAATCCAACTTACCTAATTGAATCTTTAAAAGCAGTAAAAAGCGAAACAGTTACGATTCGATTTATTTCTCCAGTACGTCCATTTACTTTGACACCTGGTGAAGATACTGAAGATTTCATACAATTAATAACTCCTGTTCGTACTAACTAAATAAGAAAACTACCCAAGAATAACTTGGGTAGTTTTCTTATTCTAAGATATGCTATAATGATGAGTAATATGACTCTATATATAATAGCTAACCCCCATGCTGGTAATAAAAATGCCTCCACTATTGTTGGTCAAATTCAGGAGCTTTATCATACTGAAGATATTTCTGTGTTCTATACAGAACAGAAAGATGATGAAAAAAAACAAGTCATTAATATACTAAGGTCTTTTAAAGAAAGTGATCATCTAATGATTATAGGAGGAGATGGTACCTTATCAAAAGTAATGACTTATCTCCCCCAACATATTCCGTGCGCTTATTATCCTGTTGGTTCGGGAAATGATTTTGCTAGAGCTTTGAAAATTCCTAACCTCAAAGAAACCCTTACCGCTATTCAGACAGAAAGATTAAAGGAAATTAATTGCTTTATTTATGATAAAGGGCTGATTTTGAATAGTTTAGATTTAGGTTTTGCAGCCTATGTCGTTTGGAAAGCATCTAACTCTAAAATAAAAAATATTTTGAATAGATATCGTCTAGGAAAAATAACTTACATTGTTATAGCTATCAAATCATTATTACATTCTTCTAAAGTACAAGTATTAGTGGAAGGAGAGACAGGACAGCAGATAAAACTAAATGACCTTTATTTTTTCGCATTAGCAAATAACACTTATTTTGGAGGTGGCATTACTATTTGGCCTAAAGCAAGTGCTTTAACTGCAGAGTTAGATATGGTTTACGCTAAAGGGTATACTTTTCTAAAACGATTAAGTATTTTATTATCTTTGGTTTTTAAAAGGCATACTACCTCTAAAAGTATAAAACACCAGACTTTCAAAGCTATGACCGTATATTTTCCTAAAAATAGTTTGATTGAAATAGATGGCGAAATAGTTGAGTTAGATCAGATTAGTTTAAAATGTCAAAAAAGGTATTTATATATGTAAGGAGAAAAGATGTATCAAGTTGGATCACTTGTTGAAATGAAAAAACCTCATGCTTGTGTAATTAAAGAAACTGGTAAAAAGGCTAATCAATGGAAGGTACTGAGAGTAGGAGCTGATATTAAAATTCAGTGTACTAACTGTCAGCATGTGATTATGATGAGTCGTTATGATTTTGAGCGAAAATTGAAAAAAGTACTGCAACCATGAAAGTCCTTTTAAACCAATAATTATAGCTATATTTGCAACCAATACTTTCCTAAATAATGCTAGTATGCCGTTGGAAAATTAGCTATTCTAATGTTATCGAAAGAAGAAAGGTGGCCATTGACAATGACGAAAGTTGCAGAACAGTTGTTTATTTTTCGGTAAGTCATATCAAAATGGGAAAATGGGGATACCACACCAGATTTGGATAATTTAATCAGGTTAGCTGAGATTTTTGACGTGAGCTTAGATGAACATGTTTTAGCTAACACAAATGAAGTTAAAGTTGAACGTATTTATGAAAAAAATCTTGATCTGTAAAAATATAATAAAATTTATTGGTTAATTAGTAGAAATATTATTCTATTTCTACTAATTATCTTAGCTATATTAACTTTCTTATAAGCTCTAGGTCTTCCCTTTGTTTCGGAGTGGATAATTTAAATGAGGGTGAAAGAGTGGCATAATGATAAGCAAATCTGAAATTTTCTTACCATCATACCGCTTTTTCTTCTATTTTTTGATATAATAGTCTTGATTGAAATTTGAATGGAGACTCACTAAATGGCTTTAACAGCAGGTATTGTAGGCTTACCAAATGTTGGTAAATCAACTTTATTTAACGCAATTACAAAAGCAGGAGCAGAAGCTGCTAATTATCCTTTTGCGACTATTGATCCCAATGTTGGTATGGTAGAGGTACCAGATGAGCGTCTGCAAAAATTGACAGAATTGATTACGCCTAAAAAAACAGTTCCGACAACCTTTGAATTTACTGATATTGCAGGTATTGTTAAAGGTGCTTCGAAGGGGGAAGGTCTAGGAAATAAATTTTTAGCTAATATTCGTGAAGTGGATGCTATTGTTCATGTGGTACGTGCTTTTGATGATGAAAATGTTATGCGTGAACAAGGTCGTGAGGATGCCTTCGTTGATCCTATAGCAGATATTGATACTATTAATCTTGAATTAATCTTAGCTGATTTAGAGTCAATCAATAAACGTTATGCGCGTGTTGAAAAAATGGCACGAACTCAAAAAGATAAAGAATCAGTAGCAGAGTTCAATGTTTTACAAAAGATTAAACCTGTTTTGGAAGATGGGAAATCAGCTCGTACCATTGAGTTTACAGAAGAGGAAGCAAAAGTTGTTAAAGGTCTCTTTTTATTAACAACTAAACCTGTTTTATATGTTGCTAATGTTGATGAGGACAAAGTAGCTGATCCTGATGATATCGACTATGTTAATCAAATTCGTGCATTTGCAGAAACAGAGAGTGCAGAAGTAGTTGTGATTTCTGCTCGAGCTGAAGAAGAAATATCTGAACTTGATGATGAAGATAAGTTAGAATTTTTAGAAGCTATTGGATTAACAGAATCTGGTGTTGATAAATTAACACGAGCTGCCTATCATCTTTTAGGCCTTGGAACTTACTTTACTGCTGGTGAAAAAGAGGTTCGCGCTTGGACGTTTAAGCGTGGTATAAAAGCTCCACAAGCTGCTGGTATTATCCATTCAGATTTTGAAAGAGGTTTTATTCGTGCAGTAACGATGTCATATGATGACCTTATTCAATATGGATCTGAAAAAGCAGTAAAAGAAGCTGGCCGGTTACGTGAAGAAGGAAAAGAGTATATTGTTCAAGATGGCGATATCATGGAATTCCGTTTCAATGTCTAGTAGTAAATAATCAATTTGTTAACTTTTAGGTTAAGGATATTGTTATTATCCTTAACCATTTTTGCGTTTTAATGGAGAAGATAATGGTAAAAATGATTGTTGGATTAGGAAATCCAGGAAGTAAATATAATGATACAAAACATAATATTGGATTTATGGCTATTGACAGAATTGTAAAAAACCTTGACGTCAACTTTACAGAAGATAAAAATTTTAAAGCAGAGATAGGTAGTGATTTTATCAACGGTGAAAAAATTTATTTTATCAAACCAACTACTTTTATGAATAACAGTGGTATTGCGGTAAAAGCCCTGCTTACTTACTACAACATTTCTATTAAGGATATGATTATCATATATGATGATTTAGACATGGAAGTCGGTAAAATACGTTTTCGTCAAAAAGGATCTGCTGGGGGACATAATGGTATCAAGTCTATTATTGCTCATTTAGGTACTCAAGAATTTGATCGTATTAAAGTAGGTATAGGACGTCCGAATGGACGTATGACAGTTATTAATCATGTTCTAGGGAAGTTTGATAAAAATGATGAAATTATGATATCAAATACTCTTGATAAGGTTGACAATGCTGTCAAGTATTATTTACAGACGAATGATTTTCAAAAAACAATGCAGAAATACAACGGTTTAAAATGAATATTATAGAATTATTTAGCCAAAATAAAGTGGTGCGGACATGGCACTCTGGATTAGTAACTAATAGTCGCCAATTAGTTATGGGGTTTTCAGGAGCAAGTAAAGCTATTGCTATAGCATCAGCCTACGAGAAGTTATCTAAAAAAATTATGGTAGTCACTGCCACTCAAAACGATTCTGATAAATTATCAAGTGATATATCAAGTTTAATTGGAGAAGATAACGTTTATCAATTTTTTGCTGATGACGTTCCTGCAGCAGAGTTTATTTTCTCTTCATTAGATAAATCAATTTCACGACTCAGTGCCCTGAGGTTTCTAAAAGATCCAGAAAAAAACGGTGTTTTGATTACTAGTATCAGTGGTTTAAGGTTACTATTACCAAATCCGGAAGTTTTCTCGAAAAGTCAATATAAGTTTGAAATCGGTCAAGAATGTTATTTAGATAAATTGAGTAAGAACCTAGTCAATTTAGGTTATCAGAAAGTTTCTCAAGTATTTAGTCCTGGTGAATTTAGCCAAAGAGGAGATATTTTAGATATTTTTGAGATGACACAAGAATATCCTTATCGCTTGGAATTCTTCGGAGATGAAATAGATGGCATCAGGCAGTTTGATATTGACACTCAAAAGTCTCTTAAACAATTAGAGTCAGTACAGATTTCGCCAGCAGATGATATTATTTTACAAGATGCAGATTTCGAGCGTGCAAAGAAAAAACTTGAGGGCTATCTAGTAACAGCTAGTGAGGTACAACGCGCCTATTTGAGCGAGGTTTTATCTGCAACTGAAAATCATTTTAAGCACTCAGATATTCGTCGTTTTCTAAGTATCTTTTATGAAAAAGAATGGGGAATATTAGACTATATTCCTGAGGGAACTCCACTTTTTGTTGATGATTTTCAAAAAATTGTAGATCGAAATGCTAAGTTAGATTTAGAAATAGCTAGCCTTCTGACGGAAGATTTACAACAAGGCAAGTCTCATTCTAGTTTGAACTATTTTTCAGATCCTTATAAGCAATTAAGACAATACCAACCAGCAACCTTCTTTTCAAATTTCCACAAAGGATTAGGAAATCTGAAATTTGATAAACTTCATCATTTTACTCAATATGGAATGCAAGAATTTTTTAATCAATTTCCATTGTTGGTCGATGAAATCAATCGTTATAAGAAAGCTGGAGCGACAGTACTGTTGCAAGTAGATTCTCAAAAAGGTTTAAATCTCCTTCAAGAAAATTTAAAAGAATATGGGTTAGATTTAATCATTTCAGATAAAAACGATATCGCTCCAAAGGAGTCACAACTTATTGTTGGGCATCTTTCAAATGGTTTTTATTTTGCAGATGAGAAAATTGTTCTGATTACTGAACGTGAGATTTATCATAGGCGTGTTAAAAGGAAAATTAGACGCAGTAATATTAGTAATGCAGAACGTCTAAAAGATTATAATGAACTTTCAGTTGGCGATTATGTTGTTCATAATGTTCATGGCGTAGGAAAATTTTTAGGTATTGAAACAATTGAGATACAAGGTATTCATCGTGATTATCTGACTATTCAATATCAAAATGCTGATCGTATCTCTATCCCCGTAGAACAAATTGAACTTCTAACAAAATATGTCTCTGCAGATGGCAAAGAGCCCAAAATTAATACGTTAAATGATGGTCGCTTCAAAAAAGCAAAACAGAGAGTTGCAAAGCAAGTAGAAGATATTGCTGATGATTTGTTGAAACTTTATGCAGAGCGTAGTCAATTACAAGGATTTGCATTTTCTCCTGACGATAATATGCAAAATGACTTTGATAATGATTTTGCATATGTAGAGACAGAGGATCAATTGCGGTCGATAAAAGAAATTAAACAGGATATGGAAGGTAATCGTCCGATGGATCGATTATTGGTTGGAGACGTTGGTTTTGGTAAGACAGAGGTTGCTATGCGTGCGGCTTTCAAAGCTGTCAATGACCATAAACAAGTTGCTGTTTTAGTCCCAACAACAGTTCTAGCTCAGCAGCATTTTGAAAATTTTAAAGAACGTTTTAGTAATTATCCTGTTACAGTTGATGTACTTAGTCGTTTTCGTAGCAAAAAAGAACAAACAGATACACTAAAAAGATTATCTAAGGGCCAAGTTGATATTATTATTGGAACACATCGGCTTCTCTCTCAAGATGTTGTATTTTCGGATTTAGGGTTAATAGTTATTGATGAGGAACAGCGATTTGGTGTAAAGCATAAAGAAAAGTTAAAAGAATTAAAAACAAAAGTTGATGTCTTAACTTTGACAGCGACCCCAATACCTAGAACATTACATATGTCAATGCTTGGCATTAGAGACTTATCAGTCATTGAAACACCTCCAACTAATCGTTATCCTGTGCAGACTTACGTTTTGGAGACAAATCCTGGTTTAGTTAGAGAAGCTATTATTCGTGAGATAGACAGAGGAGGACAGGTTTTTTATGTTTACAATAAAGTTGACACTATTGAACAGAAAGTTTCAGAACTTCAGGAGTTAGTACCAGAAGCTAGTATTGGTTTTGTTCATGGTCAAATGTCTGAAATTCAATTAGAAAATACATTAATAGACTTTATCAATGGAGATTACGATGTTTTAGTTGCAACGACAATAATTGAGACAGGAGTCGATATTTCAAATGTTAATACCCTCTTTGTTGAAAATGCAGATCATATGGGCTTGTCAACCCTTTATCAATTAAGAGGCCGTGTGGGTAGAAGTAATCGCATTGCTTATGCTTACCTTATGTACAGACCTGATAAAGTTTTAACAGAAATTTCTGAGAAAAGACTAGATGCAATCAAAGGGTTTACAGAATTGGGATCTGGTTTTAAAATAGCGATGCGTGATTTATCTATACGTGGTGCAGGAAATATTTTAGGAGCTTCACAAAGTGGTTTTATTGATTCGGTTGGATTCGAGATGTATTCACAGCTTCTAGAGCAAGCGATTGCCACCAAACAAGGGAAATCATTAATTCGTCAAAAAGGTAATGCTGAATTAGCCTTACAAATTGACGCCTATTTACCAGCAGAATATATATCAGATGAGCGCCAAAAAATAGAAATATATAAGCGTATTCGTGAATTAGAAACTAGGGCTGATTATGAAGCCTTACAAGATGAGTTAATAGATCGTTTTGGAGAATATCCTGATCAAGTTGCATACCTTTTAGAAATAGGACTTTTAAAAGCTTATCTGGACCTTGCCTTTACTGAATTAGTAGAAAGAAAAGGTAATGAAATAAGCATCCTATTTGAAAAAGCATCTTTGAAGTATTTTTTAACTCAAGATTATTTTGAAGCACTATCAAAAACTCAACTTAAGGCTAGAATTAGCGAAACAAATGGTAAGATGGAAGTTGTTTTTAATATCAAACATAAGAAAAATTATGAAATTATTGAAGAACTTCTAAAATTTGCCGAATGTTTTATCAAGATTAAGTCACGTAAACCAGTAGAAGAATAACTAAGTGAAATGTTGCAAGGAAATTTGGATACTCTTTTAGAAAATGTTTGGTTCAAGAAGAATAGTACGAGCAACATTATGTTTCACGTCAAACATCTCAACTTTTGAAAGACATAAATATTTTTAGAGGTTATTAAAATAGAAGTTTTTTACTTGATATTTGAGAGAATTAAGAGAGCTATTAGCTCTCTTTTTGTTACATTATATTGACAAATATTATCAGTTCAGATATTTTTCAAAAAAAATGCTAAAATAGTAGAGTTAATTTAGATAGAAGGATGTGATCATCAGTGAGATTAGACAAGTATCTAAAAGTGTCGCGTATCATTAAGCGTCGTCCCGTTGCTAAAGAAGTTGCAGACAAAGGACGTGTCAAGGTGAATGGCGTATTAGCAAAGTCATCAACTGACCTAAAGCTTAATGACCAAGTTGAAATTCGTTTTGGTAATAAATTGTTGACCGTTAAAGTATTAGAAATGAAAGATAGCACTAAGAAAGAAGATGCTATCAAGATGTATGAAATTATTAATGAAACAAGGATAGAAACAGATGAGCAAGCCTAATGTTGTTCAGTTAAATAATCAATATATTAACGATGAGAATCTAAAAAAACGTTACGAAGCTGAGGAGTTACGCCGAAAAAATCGTTTAATGGGTTGGGTTCTTATTTTTGTCATGCTTTTATTTATTTTACCCACTTATAATTTAGTTAAGAGTTACAGAACTTTACAAGAACGTCGTCAAGAAGTTGTAAAATTAACGAAAGACTATCAGACATTAACTAATAGAACTGAGAACCAGAAGTTACTAGCAAAACAACTAAAAAATCCAGATTACGTTCAAAAATATGCTCGAGCTAAGTATTATTTCTCTAAGACCGGCGAAATGATTTACCCATTACCAGACCTTTTACCAAAATAATTATGAATAATTTAATTGAAACAATAGAACATTTTCTAGCCTACTCGGATGACAAACTAGAAGAGTTAGCTGATAAGAACTATCAACTTAGGCAAACAATTGTAGAAAAAGAAAAGATTGAGAGCAGAGAAAAGTAATGAAGAAAGTTTTAACCTTCTTATTATGTAGCTTATATTTTGTATCAATCCCAGCTATAAGTACCGAGGAGCCATTAACGCTTTCTCAAAATAGACGATACGCCTTAACTCAGACAGTTGTGGATAAGGAAATGTATTTTGATGCTATTCCAGAGAGACCAACTACAAAAATTGAAATAAGCAGTTTTCAAGATGAAGCTTTAACCATAACAGGAGAGACTTTAGTTCCAAATACTTTATTGTCGATTGTTTCCCTTACAATTAATTCAAATGGAATTCCAGTATTTACTTTGTCCAATGGACAGTTCATAAAGGCTAGTCGTGAAGCTATTTTTAATGATTTAGTTTCTAAGCAGCAATCTGTCTCATTGGATTATTGGTTAAAACCTTCTTTTGTGACTTATGAAGCACCTTACACAAATGGTGTTAGTGAAGTTAAAAATAATTTAAAACCTTATTCCAGAGTGCATTTAGTAGAACAAGCAGAAACAGAACATGGTATTTATTATAAAACGGACAGTGGTTTTTGGATATCAGTAGAAGATCTATCGGTTGCTGATAATCGTATAGCTAAGGTTCAAGAAGTATTATAAATATGGTATATACATCAAACAATTAAATACACAGACAGTAGCTGGTATTAATATTGATAGGTCAATGTATTCTGCAAGTATTGCAAAATTAGCAACACTTTATGCTAGCCAAGAGCAAGTAAAATTAGGAAAACTGTCATTGGACAGCAAATTTGAATACAAAGATAATGTTAATCAATTTCCTAATAGCTATGATCCAAGTGGTAGTGGGAAATTAGAGAAAAAAGCTGATCATAAATTATATACAGTTAAGGAGTTACTTGAAGCAACTGCCAAGGAATCAGATAATGTTGCAACAAATATGCTAGGTTATTATGTCAATAATCAATACGATTCAATGTTTCAAACACAAGTAGACACAATTTCTGGTATGCACTGGGATATGAAGAAACGCCAGATTTCTCCACAAGCTGCGGGTAAAATGATGGAAGCAATTTATTATCAAAATGGAGATATTGTTAATTACCTATCAAAGACTGATTTTGATAATACAAGAATCCCTAAAAATATACCAGTTAAAGTAGCACATAAAATTGGAGATGCTTATGACTACAAACATGATGCGGCTATTGTTTATGCAGAACAACCTTTTATTATGATTATCTTTACGGATAAATCATCTTACGATGATATCACTAAGATTGCTGACGACGTTTACCAGGTTTTAAAATAATATGTATAACACTATTTTGAAAGATACCTTATCCAAAGGGTTATTTACCGCTCATCAGAAAGTTCTAATTGCTGTTTCTGGTGGCATTGATTCAATAAATTTGTTGCAATTTTTATACCAGTATCAAAAAGAGTTATCAATTAGTATTGGTATTGCACACATAAATCATGGACAGCGAAAAGAATCAGAAAAAGAAGAAGAATATATCAGACAGTGGGGACAGATACATGATGTCCCTGTCTTTATCTCTTATTTTCAAGGAATATTTTCAGAAGATAGAGCACGTAACCATCGCTACAATTTTTTTTCAAAAGTTATGCGTGAAGAAGGTTACACGGCTTTAGTAACAGCTCACCATGCTGATGATCAAGCTGAAACTGTATTTATGAGAATTTTAAGAGGAAGCAGGCTACGCTATTTATCAGGGATTAAGCAAGTGAGTGCTTTTGCAAACGGTCAATTGATTAGACCATTTCTTCCATATAAAAAGGAGTTATTACCAAATATTTTTCATTTTGAAGATGCTAGCAATGCTTCGTCTGATTATTTGAGAAATCGAATAAGAAACGTCTACTTTCCTGCTTTGGAAAGAGAAAATAATCAATTGAAAGATTCTCTCATAACTCTCTCTGAGGAAACAGAGTGTTTATTCACGGCTTTAACAGACCTAACAAGGAGCATCGAAGTAACAAACTGCTATGATTTTTTAAGGCAAACTCATTCTGTCCAAGAATTTTTATTGCAAGATTACATTAGCAAATTTCCAGATTTACAAGTGAGTAAAGAAAAGTTCAGAGTAATATTAATATTGATTAGAACTAAAGCCAATATTGACTATACTATTTATTCGGGCTATTTTCTTCATAAAGATTACGAGAGTTTTCATATTACAAAAATCCATCCTAAGACGGATAGTTTTAAGGTTGAAAAAAGATTAGAATTGCATAATATACAAATATTCTCACAATATTTATTTTCCTATGGAAAATTCATTTCTCAAGCAGACATTACTATTCCTATTTATGATACTTCTCCGATTATTTTAAGAAGAAGAAAAGAAGGGGATAGGATATTTTTAGGAAATCACACTAAAAAAATTCGCCGGCAATTAATTGATGAGAAAATAACTCTAAAAGACAGAGAAGAAGCTGTTATTGGGGAGCAAAATAAAGAGTTGATATTTGTGATTGTTGCAGGTAGAACATATTTGAGAAAACCTTCTGAACATGATATAATGAAGGGCAAACTTTATATTGAAAATTTAGAAAAAAGGTGACATCATGCTTGAAAATGATATAAAAAAAGTTTTATATTCAGAAGAAGATATTATTCTGAAAACGAAAGAATTAGGAGCTAAATTAACTGCAGATTATGCAGGTAAGAATCCATTATTAGTAGGTGTATTAAAGGGGTCAGTGCCTTTTATGGCTGAACTATTAAAGCATATTGATACACATGTTGAAATTGATTTTATGGTTGTTTCAAGCTATCATGGTGGTACAACTAGTAGTGGAGAAGTTAAAATTTTAAAAGATGTCGATACTAACATTGAAGGAAGAGATGTAATCTTTATTGAAGACATCATTGATACTGGACGTACATTAAAATACCTTCGAGATATGTTTAAGTATCGTCAAGCTAACTCTGTCAAAGTTGCAACCCTTTTTGATAAGCCAGAAGGGCGATTGGTAGATATTGATGCTGATTACGTTTGTTACGATATCCCAAATGAATTTATTGTGGGATTTGGTTTAGACTATGCTGAAAACTATCGTAACCTACCTTATGTCGGTGTGTTAAAAGAAGAAATTTACTCAAAATAGAAAAAAGGTACTCTCTTAAACTATGAAAAATAATAAAAATAATGGTTTTCTGAAAAATTCCTTTATTTACATATTATTGATTATTGCGGTTATTACAACCTTTCAATACTATTTAAAAGGAACTAGCTCTCAAAACCAGCAAATTTCTTATACAAAACTTGTTAAACAATTAAAAGCTGGAGAAATTAAGTCTATTTCATACCAGCCAAGTGGTGGTGTTGTTGAAGTTAGTGGGACATATAAGAAAGCCAAAACAATTAAATCAGCTAATAGTTTTACTTTTTTAGGTGGTAGTGTTGCTACTAAAGTTACAGGATTTAATTCTGTTATACTACCAAATGACTCTTCAATAAAATCTCTTGTTAGCGCTGCTGAAGAAAATAACACTAATATTCAGGTCAAACATGAAAGTTCAAGTGGGACATGGATTTCTTATATTGCCAGTTTTTTACCTTTAGTTATCATGATTGGTTTCTTTATGATGATGATGAACCAAGGCGGTGGCGGTGGCGCTCGTGGTGCCATGAGCTTTGGTAAAAATAAAGCAAGATCATCTAGTAAAGATGAGGTTAAAGTTCGATTTTCGGATGTTGCTGGAGCAGAGGAAGAAAAGCAAGAATTAATAGAAGTCGTTGACTTCCTTAAAGATCCTAAACGATATAAATCTCTAGGTGCCCGAATTCCAGCAGGGGTTCTATTAGAAGGACCTCCAGGGACAGGTAAAACTCTGTTAGCAAAAGCTGTTGCCGGTGAAGCAGGGGTTCCATTCTTTAGTATTTCCGGTTCAGATTTTGTTGAAATGTTTGTCGGTGTTGGAGCTAGTCGAGTACGCTCTTTGTTTGAAGACGCTAAAAAAGCTGAACGTGCTATTATTTTCATTGATGAAATTGATGCTGTTGGACGTCGACGTGGAGCTGGTATGGGTGGCGGAAACGATGAACGTGAACAAACGCTCAACCAACTTTTAATTGAAATGGATGGTTTTGAAGGAAACGAAAGTATTATCGTTATCGCTGCTACCAACCGTAGTGACGTGTTAGATCCCGCATTACTGCGTCCAGGACGTTTTGATAGAAAAGTTCTAGTTGGACAACCTGATGTAAAAGGTCGTGAAGCAATTCTGAGAGTACATGCTAAAAATAAACCATTAGCAGATAATGTTGACTTAAAAGTAGTAGCTCAACAAACCCCAGGATTTGTTGGTGCTGATTTGGAGAATGTTCTCAATGAAGCTGCTTTAGTTGCTGCGCGACGAAATAAAAAAGTTATTGATGCTTCAGATATTGATGAAGCAGAAGACCGTGTAATTGCTGGTCCTTCTAAAAAAGATCGTACTATTTCTGAAAGAGAAAGAGCTATGGTTGCTTACCATGAAGCTGGGCACACAATTGTCGGTTTGATTCTTTCAAATGCGCGAGTTGTTCATAAAGTTACTATCGTACCACGTGGTCGTGCAGGTGGATATATGATTGCTTTACCTAAAGAAGATCAAATGCTTCTTTCAAAAGATGATATGAAAGAGCAATTAGCAGGTCTTATGGGAGGACGTGTAGCGGAAGAAATTATTTTCAACGCTCAGACAACAGGTGCCTCAAATGACTTTGAACAAGCCACTGCCATGGCCCGCGCTATGGTAACTGAATATGGTATGAGTGAGAAACTTGGCCCAGTTCAATACGAAGGTAACCATGCAATGATTGCTGGCCAAATGTCACCTGAAAAATCATATTCTGCTCAAACTGCACAACTTATTGATGATGAAGTTCGTCACCTTCTTAATGAAGCACGTAATAAGGCAGCTGATATTATCAACGAAAACCGTGATACTCATAAATTAATTGCAGAAGCCCTCTTAAAATATGAGACTCTTGATGCTGCTCAGATTAAATCGATTTTCGAGACAGGTAAAATGCCTGAGACAGAAAATGATGAAGATAAAGCAAGAGCGTTATCATACGATGAAATCAAAGAAAAAATGCAAGAAGAAGATAAAAAATAAGTCTTCATATATTTTTAAAGAACTTTATAAATTTCAAACACCCTTCAAATTTAGATAAAATTTGAGGGGTGTTTTTTATGAAGATGAAGTTTAAATTTGTGAATTAAGAAGATGAAATATGAACATGACAACGGTAAAAATGCTATCCATTAAACAAGTATAGAAGGTTAGTTACTATAAATAATATTAACTTTTTAAAAATAAAAGAAAAAATGCAAAAATAGTATTGACAGGAAGTAGAAATATTTAGTATAATGAATAAGTTGTCTC
>OKBY01000056.1_pt1 | contig 27983 bp, 26 predicted proteins | sample 1601571 | NCBI WGS metagenome assembly OKBY01 (sample SAMN04436618, study PRJEB24849) | human gut metagenome | biome: human gut; feature: NICU; material: stool | host: Homo sapiens | place: USA: Saint Louis, MO | collected 2009-12-25 | reverse complement strand
TTCACACTAACTTCCGGTTTTGGAGGGCAGACGGAACTTACTTTGAGAAATTACTTTTTATCGAAAATTAGTGTGGCTATTATTACTGATTATCATTTTTAGTGATTTAGTGGTATAATAGGGTTGATTGGCAATCATCTGTAAGAGTTTGAATGATGTTTTGCCCCCTTGACTAATTCAGTTAAACTGAAAAAGTTTACTATCAGAAAATATAGGAGTAGAATTTTGGCTAATAAGATTCGTGTGCGTTATGCACCAAGTCCAACAGGATTGTTACACATCGGAAATGCGCGTACTGCGCTCTTTAACTACCTTTATGCTCGCCATCATGGTGGAGATTTTGTTATTCGTATTGAAGATACTGACCGAAAACGCCACGTCGAAGATGGTGAACGCTCTCAATTGGAGAACTTACGTTGGCTAGGTATGGACTGGGATGAAAGTCCTGAAACACATGAAAATTATCGTCAATCAGAACGCCTTGAGCTCTACCAACGTTATATTGATCAGTTGTTAGCAGAAGGTAAAGCCTACAAGTCCTATGTGACTGAGGAAGAATTAGCAGCAGAGCGTGAACGCCAAGAATTGGCAGGCGAAACACCTCGCTATATCAACGAATTTATCGGAATGTCAGAAACTGAAAAAGAAGCTTACATTGCAGAGCGTGAAGCAGCAGGCATCATTCCGACAGTACGCCTTGCTGTTAGTGAATCTGGGATTTATAAATGGACTGATATGGTAAAAGGTGACATTGAGTTTGAAGGCTCTAATATCGGCGGAGACTGGGTTATTCAGAAGAAAGATGGTTATCCAACTTACAATTTCGCAGTAGTCATTGATGATCATGACATGCAAATTTCGCATGTTATCCGTGGCGATGACCATATTGCAAATACGCCAAAACAATTAATGGTTTATGAAGCACTCGGTTGGGAAGCGCCACAATTTGGTCACATGACATTGATTATAAACTCAGAGACTGGTAAGAAGTTATCAAAACGCGACACCAATACTCTTCAATTTATCGAAGACTATCGTAAAAAAGGTTATATGTCGGAAGCTGTCTTTAATTTCATTGCCCTTCTTGGCTGGAATCCTGGTGGAGAAGAAGAAATCTTCTCACGCGAGCAATTAATTAATCTATTTGATGAAAATCGTCTTAGCAAATCACCAGCAGCATTCGATCAGAAGAAAATGGATTGGATGAGTAATGATTACCTAAAAAATGCTGATTTTGAGAGTGTTTTTGCACTTTGCAAACCATTCTTAGAAGAAGCTGGTCGACTTACAGACAAAGCTGAAAAATTAGTTGAGCTTTATAAACCTCAATTAAAATCGGCTGATGAGATTGTACCATTAACAGACCTTTTCTTTGCAGATTTTCCAGAATTAACAGAAGCCGAAAAAGAAGTAATGGCAGCAGAAACAGTCCCAACAGTCTTATCTGTTTTTAAGGAAAAGTTAGTATCGCTTTCTGACGAAGAATTCACTAGAGATACTATTTTCCCTCAAATTAAGGCTGTTCAAAAAGAAACAGGTATTAAAGGTAAGAACCTATTTATGCCTATTCGTATTGCGGTTTCTGGTGAAATGCATGGACCAGAGTTACCAGATACTATTTATTTATTAGGTAAAGAAAAATCAGTTCAACATATCGATAATATGTTAGCAAAATTATAATATAAAAAGTCGTGAATTTTCACGACTTTTTGTGTACTTTTACCAATTGTATTTTTCAACATTGTCTTTGGTAACAAGGTAAATTGGAGAAATTGTTTCTTTCTCTACTTTTTTGCCTTTATAATGATCAATTGCTGCTTGAATTGCTATTTCTCCCATCTTAGCTGGTTGTTGTGCAATAGTGGCTGAAATATCTCCTTTTTTAATGGCATCATGGGCATCTGGCTGACCATCAATTCCTACGATAAGAACATTTTGCAAGCCAGCAGATTTGACAGCCTGTGCAGCCCCAAGTGCCATTTCATCATTTTGCGCGAAAATAATTTGGACATCTTTATGTCCTTGAATCATATTTTGTGTAGTATTCAAAGCTTTGGCGCGGTCAAAATTGGCAGATTGGCTTGAAAGCATGTCAAGTTTAGATTTTGCAACTGAATGAAATCCTTTACCACGGTCTACAGTAGCAGAGGCACCTGGTACTCCAGATAATTCAAAGGCTTTTGCTTTTTTGCCTAGTTTTTTAACAGCATAATCCGCAGCCATCTTACCAGCAGCAACGTTATCTGAAGCGACAGTAGTTAATACTTTGCCTCCCTCACTACCACGGTCCATTAGAATAACAGGAATATTAGCGTTGTTTGCAGACTTAATAGCTGTTACAATAGCTTTTGAGTCAACGGGATTAATCAAAATAGCATCTACGTTTTGACTAATAAAGTTTTGGACATCATCTGCTTGACGTGCGGCGTCATCTTGAGCATCAGCTACCTTAATGCTTATTTTTTTATTGCTCGCATATTTGTCAATACCGTCTTTCATCGCAACAAAGTAGGGGTTGTTAGTTGTTGAAATAGATACACCTAGTTTCAAATCTTTAGCAGATTTTTTGGTTACATTTTTTGTAGAATTCTCAGAAGAATTTCCAAGTCCAGTTTTACCACATGCACCGAGAATGAGGACAATAGACATCAATAAGGCTAGAAAGCCAAGTTTTTTTCCAAATTTCATTTGAAACTCCTTTAGATAAAATATAATGAACTTATAGAAATTAGAGTAAAGACTATTTTGCTACTTTAAAGCGATCAAGTAAAACAGCCATTAAAATAACGATACCTTTCACAACTTGTTGCCAAAATGCAGAGACACCAATGATGTTTAATCCATTGTTCAGGACACCAATAATAAGAGCACCAATCAATGTTCCAATGATACGTCCTTTCCCACCAGATAAAGACGTTCCACCTAAGACAACAGCGGCAATAGCATCCATCTCATAACTTGCTCCAGCTGTTGGTTGTGCTGAGCTAAGGCGTGATGTGATAATTAACCCAGAAATGGAAGCCATGATACCTGAGATAGTGTAGATGATAATTTTAACTTTGTTTAACTTAATACCCGAGATATACGCTGCTTTTTCATTACCTCCTAAAGCGTAAACAGATTTCCCGAAGGCTGTTTTATGTAACAAAATATACAAAATAATAAAAGTAAGAAACATGAGAATGACTGGGAATGGGATACCAACAATATAGCCTTGTCCCAAAAATTGGAATAGAAAACTATCGGATAAGCCAGCGGTAATTGGGTTGCCGTTTGAATAAACTAGCGTTGCTCCTCTAAAGATAGTCATTGTTGCCAGTGTAACGATAAATGGTGCTAATTTTCCGTAAGAAATGAAGAGTCCGTTTAGCATTCCCAAGATGCCACCTAAGGCAACAGATAAAACGATAGCAATACCAACGGGTACTCCGTGGCCGATTAATCCAGCTGTTAATGCACTAGATAGGGCTAATATGGACCCGACTGATAAATCAATACCGCCAGTCAAAATAACGAAGGTCATCCCGAAAGCGATAAAACCATTTGCAGTTACTTGTAATAATAAATTGAGTAGATTATTGGTTGTGAGGAAATTAGGATTAATGAGTGTGATAATAACCATTAAACCAGCTAACGCAATCAGGGTTGTTAACTCTGATATATATTTCATCATATTTTTCACTTTACTTACCTCCTGTGGCTAGTTGCATAACTTTTTCTTGGTCAGCTTCTTTTCGACTGAGTTCTCCACTGATTCGACCTTCGTGCATTACCATGATGCGGTCACTAACACCTAGAATTTCAGGTAAGTCTGATGATACCATGACAATTGGAACACCTCTGTCTGCTAGTTCATTCATTAATTGGTAAATCTCTCGTTTAGCTCCGACATCAACACCACGCGTTGGCTCATCAAGAATTAAGACTTTAGGAGCAATACCAATCCATTTAGCGAGAACGACCTTTTGTTGGTTACCTCCAGAAAGATTTCCAACCTCTAAATCTGGTCTACCTGATTTAATGTAGAGACGATTAATCAATTGTTGCACAAATGTTGTGCTTGTTTTTTCATCAAAGAAACCATGTTTGCTAAAATCTTTAGTGCTAGGGAGAGTCATATTGTCCTTGATATTGAAGTCTAGGATGAGACCTTCATCTTTTCTATTTTCGGTCAAAAAACCAATGCCCTGCTTGATAGCTTGGCTTGGGCTAGTAATAGTGATTTCTTGGTCATCAATTTTCACCTTACCAGACTTCTTTTTATCAATTCCAAAGATAGTTCGCATAACTTCAGTACGCCCAGCTCCCATTAATCCAGAAAATCCAAGAATCTCGCCTTTACGGACATAAAAGGAAACGTCCTCGAAATTATCTCCACAGAGGTTACTAACTTCAAAAGCAACAGGCCCAATTTCAGAATGTTTTTCAGGATAGTAATCTTCCAATTTTCGGCCAACCATTTTTTTAACCAATTCGTCAGAATTTGTGAGTGATGTTTCTTTTGTATCTACAATGACACCATCTCTCATGACGGTTACGAAGTCAGTGATTTTAAAAATTTCCTCCATTCGATGGGAGATATAGACAATGCCCACTCCTTCTTGTTTCAAACTTCGGATAACTCGGAAAAGATTTTCAGTTTCACGATCTGTTAAAGCAGCAGTCGGTTCATCCATTACCAAAATAGAGAGTTGGCTTAGGAGACTTTTGGCGATTTCAATCATTTGTTGTTGTCCAACAGACAAGTTACCAATCGGGATGTCTAGGGGAATAGTCACACCTAATCTTTTAAAAGCTTCAAGTGCTTTTTGTCTCATTAATTTTTGATTGAGTAAGCCAAAAGTTGTCTTGATTTCACGTCCAAGAAAGAGATTTTCCAAGACAGTCATTTCCGGCCAAGTATTCATCTCTTGGTGAATAAAACTAATGCCAAATTCCTCTGCTTCTTGAGGGTTTGAAAAAGTTCGTTCCTCGCCATCAATATAAATAGTTCCTGTACTTGCTGGAAAAAGTCCTGTTAGAATGTTCATTAAAGTTGATTTACCCGCACCATTTTCACCCATAAGTGCGTGTATTTGACCAGATTGTAATTCCAAATCAATCTTCTCTAGAACTTTATTAGTACCGAAGGATTTGGAGATATTCCTCATGTCAATTTTCATGGACTAAACTCCTTTCTAGATGATAACACCAGATTGTAGAATAATATTTGAATACGGTGTATTTTCACCTGTACGAATAACTGCTTTGACATCTTGGGTCATTTGTTTTAAATGATCGTGACTGACGTACTCTATGCTAACAGAGTTATCAAGTTTAGCTAATAACCTTGATAATTGATCCGGATTTGCTTCCTTGATTTCTTCTGCTAAAATGACTTTTTCAACTAATATATTCTCTAAATAGATATCAAGTACCTCTTGGAAACTAGGTACTCCAGAGGTCAAAGATAAATCAATCTTTGGAATGCCATTTGGAACAGGTAGACCCAGATCTCCAATACAAACTTGATCAGTATGCCCAAGGTCATCTGCTAATTTAGCGAGATGACTATTTAATATGCCAGTCTTTTTCATAATGTTGGTTGTCCTCCATTTCTTTAATTGTAGGCATGCCACCCTGTGCACCAAATTTTTGCACGGATAAGTGAGCAGCTAGAGTTGCAAAACGTAAGGCATTAGCAATCTTAAATTTTTTCGAGATAGCATAACCGAATGCACCGTTAAAAGTATCACCTGCACCAGTTGTATCAACAGCTTTAGTTTCTAAGGCAGGAATTAAATGGCTTTCTTTTCCATCAGAGTAGATGGCTCCTTTTGTGCCGAGTGTTACAATTAGTTTCTCAGGATATGTGGCTAATATATCCTCTAGTTTTTGGTTTGGGAACAGCTCTTGACATTCGTGTTCATTTGGTGTGAAATAATCGACCTTATCAAGCATCTCAATATCAGTCTCTCTAGATGGCGCAGGATTATAGAGTAATTTAATACTATGTTCTTTACAAAAATTAGCAATTTTCATATTTGCTTGATGAGGAATTTCATTTTGTAATACAACTAAATCAGCTTTTTTAATTATTGCCCACTCCTGAGACCATTTTTTAGTATCAACTTTTCCGTTGGCTCCAGGACAGTAAATGATTCGATTATCATTATTATAAAGAGTGATTTGGGCAACACCTGAAGAAGATGGTATCGTTCCCACAAAATCCGTAGTAACATGATTTTTGTTTAAATTATCCAAAAGAATGGGACCAAAAGAATCCTCGCCAATGGCACCAAGAATAGTAATATTATCTCGATCTTGGCTAAGACGCCCAATAGCGACAGCCTGATTAGCACCTTTACCTCCTGGAACCATTGAAAAACGTTGGCCAAATACGGTTTCTCCCTCTTTGGCGATACGATTGGTTTCCATAACTAAGTCCATGGAAATACTACCGATAATGACAATGTTACTCATCTATTTTCCTCCTTAGGGTTTCACGTTCGACATAATGAACGGGTAATTTAATACGCTTATTGGTAATAGGTAATTGATTAGTAATTTTGAAAATTAATTCAGCTGCTTTTTGTCCCATAATATATGACGATTGGTGAATAGTTGACAACGAAGGGTAGATAAATTGGCTCATTAAAATATCATCATAACCAATAATTTGTACATCTTCAGGGATTCGCTTCCCTCGATTAAGAATCTCGTGTAGGTAGGCAATAGCATGTATATCAGATGGAGCGATAATGCTATCAATGTCTGGATGGTGGTCAAGTAAAGTTTTCGCTTCAATTTGAATCTCTGCAAAATCAAAACTGGCACTATCTTCGATAGCAAAACAAGCCCCTTTGTTTAATAGGTAATTTTGGCTTCCTTGAAACCTTTGGTTAAGGTTATCAGCTTTATCTAGCGGACCACGAATGAGTAATATATTGGTAGCACCTGCTGTCCAAATAGCTTGAGCTGCTAATTTTCCTCCCTCTTTATTATCAGAGAAAACGCCGTACTGTGTTTCTTGATTAACGCGGTCAACAACTACAACTGGAATATCTATTTCAGGATGATTTTTGGTGAAATCGTGTGTTGTAATAATCCCTGCAGCATTACTTTGTAATAGCACATTTAAGTACTCTTCTTCTAAATGGCTCTTGTTATTTGTGTTGCCAAGCATGACACGATAACCCTGTTCTTTTAGAAATTCTTCAACTCCTCTAGCAAGTCTTGGAAAGAAAGGGTTTGAAATATCGGGAAGTAGTAATCCAACAAGTTGATTTTTTTTGGTTTTTAGAGATTGTGCAAGGAAATTTGGAACATAATGGAGTTCGCGGATAGCTTGCTCGATTTTTTGACTTGCTTTTTGACTAACGTAACCATTTTGGGATATATACCTTGAGACAGTAGATGTTGATACGCCAGCTTTCTCGGCGACTTGTCTAATCGTACTCATAAAAACTCCTTTCTTTTATTGTGGGAACGGTTTCATAATTAGAATTGTAATCGCTTACTAAAAAATTGTCAAGCTATTTTTTAAATAATTTAATGATAAAATATCATTATTTTTAGAGGTCATATTCAAGTCATAAAGCTGTGATACTATGTTCACATCAAAAGATCAAAGGAGAAAAACCATGTCACATGCTTGGAAAGAATTAACCTTTTATAAGAAAAAATACCTCCTGATTGAATTGCTAATCATTGTTATGATGTTCATGGTAGTTTTTTTATCAGGTTTAGCAAACGGTTTAGGTAGAGCTGTTAGTGCTGCTATTGAAAATAACCCAGCTCAAACCTATATTTTGAATGAAGGTGCTGAACAAGTGATTACATCATCTGTATTGACAACTAAAGATCAGACAGACTTAAACAGTTTGAATTTAAAAGATAGTACCACTTTAAATATCCAACGTTCGAGTTTAACTCGACAAGGACATGAAAAGAAAATTGATATTTCTTATTTTGCTATTGATAAAGATTCTTTTATGGCACCTACACTTTCTGAGGGAAAACAACTGACAAGTTACAAAAAAGCTATTATTTTAAATGATAGTTTAAAAGCTGAAGGGATAAAGTTAGGTGATAAGGTGATTGATAAGTCATCATCTATATCACTAACAGTCGTTGGATTTGTCCATAATAGTATGTATGGTCACGGACCTGTGGCATTTATTGATAAAGACATTTATACCGAAATTAATAAAAAGATTAATCCTCAATACCAGTTCTTACCTCAGGCATTAGTTATGAAAAATGATAAAAGTATATCTCATTTACCAACTCAATTAGAAGCTGTTAGTAAAAAAGATGTCATTCAACATATTCCTGGTTATAGTGCCGAACAATCCACTTTGAATATGATTTTATGGGTCCTTGTCGTAGCCTCAGCTGGTATTTTAGGTGTCTTTTTCTACATCATCACACTTCAAAAACGTCATGAATTTAGCGTCATGAAAGCTATTGGGACAAAAATGTCAGAGATTGCCCTATTTCAATTGAGTCAAGTCATCATATTGGCACTGTTTGGTATCATTGTTGGAGATGGATTGGCGATTGCTCTCTCTTATGTATTACCAGCTCAAATGCCATTTGTTATTAATTGGCAAAATATTATTCTAGTATCGTTTGTATTTTTAGTTATTGCAATGATTAGTAGTGCTTTGTCAATTGTAAAAGTTGCTAAAATCGACCCAGTCGAAGTTATTAATGGGGGAGGAGAATAATGTCAGCAATCTTAGAATTAAAACACATCTCAAAACACTATCCAGATGGAGATGAGCTTTTATCAATATTAGATAATTTAGATTTATCAGTTTCTGCAGGTGAGTTTGTAGCTATACTGGGACCCTCAGGTTCAGGTAAAAGCACACTTTTATCCATTGCAGGGTTACTTCTTGGCGCAGATCAAGGTAGCTTGTATGTCAATCATGAGAACGTTACGGATTTGTCTCAAAGACAAAGAACACAATTGCGCCGTGAAGCACTAGGTTTTATATTTCAAAGTCATCAACTGCTTCCTTATTTAACAATCCAAGAACAGTTGCAACAAGAGGCTCGATTTGCAAAACACTATGATAAGAAAACAAGCTTGGAAGAAATTAATAAATTATTATCAGATTTAGGAATAGAGCAGTGTGCACATAAATACCCTAACCAATTATCGGGAGGACAAAAGCAACGCGCAGCAATTGCTAGAGCATTTATTAATCATCCTAAGGTTATCTTGGCAGATGAGCCGACAGCTAGCCTTGATGAAGAACGTGGGCGTCAAGTTACAGAACTTATTCGTCAGGAAGTTAAATCACATAATACTGCAGCTATTATGGTGACACACGATGAGCGCGTTCTAGATTTAGTAGATACCGTTTATCGTTTAAAGGACGGGAAATTAGTTAAAGAAAACTTCTAACTTGTGTTACAATAAGCTAGAGGTGATTTAATGATTAAAATATTAGTTGTAGAGGATAACATTGTTCAACAAAAAATCATTACCACAAAATTAACACAAGAGGGCTACCAATTTATCACTGCTTCAAATGGACAAGAAGCTCTAAATTGTCTAGATACAGAAGAAGTACAATTGATTATAACTGATATCATGATGCCCATGATGGATGGTTATCAATTAATTCAAGAACTCAGGTCAGCTGCTTATAATGTCCCAATCATTGTTATGACAGCAAAATCACAAATGGAAGATATGACAAAAGGGTTTGGCCTTGGTGCAGATGATTATATGGTTAAGCCTGTGCAGTTACAAGAATTAGCTTTACGTATTAAGGCACTCTTGAGGAGAGCTAATATTGTAGCTCAACATCAGCTAATTATTGGGAATACTTGTCTTAATGAAGATGAATTAAGCTTGAAATATTTTGAGCAAGAAATTGTATTTCCTCAGAAAGAATTTAGGGTTCTTTTCCACTTACTTAGCTATCCTAATAGGATTTTCACACGTTTAGAACTATTGGATAGTATTTGGGGAATGGATACTGATTTAGATGAGCGGGTGGTAGATGCTTGCATCAATAAAATTAGACGAAAAGTAGAACACTTACCAGATTTTAAGATTGAAACGGTGAGAGGGGTAGGGTATCGTGCAAAAAATGACTAAGCTAAGGCGATTTCGGTTTCCGTTAAGATTTTATTTCACATTAATGTTTGTGTTAACGATGCTTTTCTCAGTCCTAGCTTCTCTTTTACTAGTTGCAGCAATAGTTTTTACTTTTTTTCAAGGAGTCTTAACTACTCATGTATTACAAGTTAGCGCTCTCGCTGTTGTTTTTTTAAGCCTTGTGATAGCTAGTATTAGTATGTGGTACGGTTCTTATCATTTAACAAAACCAATTTTAGATATTAGCCATATTGTGTCCAATGTTGCAGACGGTGACTTTGAAGGGCATATTTATCGAAACAGTAATCGTCGTAAATCCTATGAGTATTATAATGAATTGGATGAGCTATCTGAAAGTATTAATCAGATGATTGTTTCTTTATCTCATATGGATTATATGCGAAAAGACTTTATCACTAATGTTTCTCATGAGCTAAAGACTCCGATTGCTGCAGTAGCTAATATTGTAGAACTATTACAAGATCCAGAATTAGATGAAGAAACACAAAGTGAGTTATTAGGTCTTGTTAAAACAGAGAGCCTAAGGTTAACAAGATTATGTGATACGATGTTGCAAATGTCGCGCGTGGATAATCAGGAGACTATTGGGGAGCTATCCTCTGTTCGTGTAGATGAACAAATTCGTCAAGCAATGATTAGTTTAACAGAACGTTGGCAAGCTAAAAGGATAAATTTTCAACTGGATTCAAAACCATATACTGTTTACTCAAACTCTGACTTGCTGATGCAAGTTTGGATAAACCTTTTAGATAATGCAATAAAATATTCCGATGATATTGTAGACTTAAGTGTACGAATGGAAGAAACTAATAATCATTATCTGAGAGTTATTATTTCTGATAAAGGTAGGGGAATTTCTCAATATGATGTTCAGCATATATTTGATAAATTTTACCAAGCGGATCAGTCGCATAATCAACAAGGAAATGGATTAGGACTAGCAATAGTTAAACGTATAATTGTTCTTTGTAAGGGACGTATTAGTGTCTCCAGTCAGTTGGAAATTGGAACAGAATTTTGTGTAGAACTATCCTTATCATAATTATTTAAAACAATAACTGCCAATTGGCAGTTATTGTTTTATTTATTTAGAAATAAATATACTAAAAATAGACAAAAACTATAAAAATATTTGACAATAAATATAACAAGTGTATAATATTACAAAATACAGGAATTTGGAAGGGGATTTTTTATGGGAAAAGAAAAATTAATTTTAGCTTATTCTGGTGGTTTAGATACCTCTGTTGCTATAGCTTGGTTAAAAAAAGATTATGACGTTATTGCTGTCTGTATGGATGTTGGCGAAGGTAAAGATCTTGATTTTATTCACGATAAGGCTTTAACAATAGGTGCCATAGAATCTTATATTTTAGATGTTAAAGATGAGTTCGCTGAGCATTTTGTTTTACCAGCTTTACAGGCACATGCGATGTATGAACAAAAATACCCGCTTGTTTCAGCGCTTAGTCGTCCAATTATTGCTCAAAAATTAGTTGAAATGGCACATCAAACAGGTGCGACCACAATTGCACATGGATGTACAGGTAAAGGAAATGACCAAGTGCGTTTTGAAGTTGCAATTGCAGCACTAGATCCTGAATTAAAAGTAATTGCCCCTGTTCGTGAGTGGAAGTGGCATCGTGAAGAGGAAATTACTTTTGCAAAAGCTAACGGCGTACCTATTCCAGCAGATTTAGATAACCCTTATTCTATAGACCAAAATTTATGGGGACGTGCCAATGAATGTGGTGTGCTTGAGAATCCTTGGAATCAAGCGCCAGAAGAAGCTTTTGGTATTACAAAATCACCAGAAGAAGCTCCTGATTGTGCAGAATATATTGATATTACGTTCCAAAATGGGAAGCCTATAGCTATAAACAATCAAGAAATGACACTATCAGATTTGATTTTATCGCTAAATGAAATTGCAGGAAAACATGGTATTGGACGCATTGATCATGTTGAAAATCGTTTAGTCGGTATCAAATCACGTGAAATTTATGAATGTCCTGCGGCAATGGTACTATTAGCTGCCCATAAAGAAATTGAAGATTTAACACTAGTCCGTGAAGTGTCTCATTTTAAACCTATCCTTGAAAATGAACTATCAAATCTTATTTATAATGCTTTATGGTTTAGTCCAGCTACAAAAGCTATCATTGCCTATGTCAAAGAAACACAAAAAGTGGTTAATGGTACTACAAAAGTTAAGTTATATAAAGGTTCTGCCCAAGTCGTTGCTCGCCACTCATCTAATTCATTATATGATGAGAACTTAGCAACCTATACAGCTGCTGATAGCTTTGATCAAGATGCAGCAGTTGGTTTTATCAAACTCTGGGGACTTCCAACCCAAGTTAATGCCCAAGTAAACAAAGGATAAATAAAGGAAGATAAGAGGATGACAAAAAATCATAAGTTATGGGGTGGTCGTTTTGAAAGTAGTCTTGAAAAATGGGTTGAAGAGTTCGGTGCATCAATCAGTTTCGACCAAAAATTAGCTCCCTATGATATGAAGGCTTCTATGGCCCATGTCACAATGTTAGGCAAAACGGATATTATTAGTCAAGAAGAAGCAGGATTGATAAAAGATGGTTTAAAAATACTGCAAGATAAATACAGAGCAGGTCAATTGACTTTTAGCATATCAAATGAAGACATTCATATGAACATAGAGAGCTTATTAACCGCTGAAATTGGAGAAGTAGCAGGTAAGCTTCATACTGCACGTTCACGAAATGATCAAGTGGCTACAGATATGCACCTTTATTTGAAAGATAAATTGCAAGAAATGATGAAGAAATTGCTTCATTTACGAATAACCTTAGTTAATTTAGCAGAAAATCATATCTATACTGTTATGCCAGGGTATACACATTTACAACATGCTCAGCCGATTTCATTTGGACATCATCTAATGGCTTACTATAATATGTTTACGCGTGATACAGAGCGATTAGAGTTTAATATGAAACACACCAATCTATCACCATTAGGAGCTGCTGCTCTAGCAGGGACAACGTTTCCTATTGACCGCCATATGACAACTCGTTTATTAGATTTTGAAAAACCATATAGTAATTCGCTTGATGCTGTCTCAGATCGTGACTTTATCATAGAATTTTTATCCAATGCTAGCATTTTAATGATGCATTTATCACGTTTTTGTGAAGAAATCATTAATTGGTGCAGTTATGAATATCAATTCATCACATTATCAGATACTTTCTCTACAGGATCATCTATTATGCCTCAAAAGAAAAATCCTGATATGGCAGAATTAATTCGAGGGAAGACAGGCCGTGTTTATGGAAATTTATTTAGTTTACTAACTGTTATGAAATCATTGCCGTTAGCTTATAACAAAGATTTACAAGAAGATAAAGAAGGGATGTTTGATAGCGTAGAAACAGTCAGCATAGCTATTGAAATCATGGCTAATATGCTTGAGACAATGACTGTGAATGAGCACATAATGATGACCTCAACGGAGACTGATTTTTCAAATGCAACAGAATTAGCAGATTATTTAGCAAGTAAGGGGATACCTTTCAGAAAAGCACATGAAATTGTAGGTAAATTGGTTTTAGAATGCAGTAAAAATGGTTCTTATTTACAGGATATACCTTTAAAATATTATCAAGAAATTTCAGAGTTGATAGAAAACGATATCTATGAGATATTAACTGCAAAGACAGCAGTTAAACGAAGAAATTCATTAGGAGGAACGGGGTTTGACCAGGTTAAAAAACAGATCCTATTGGCACGTAAAGAATTGAAAGCGGAATGACTGCTTTCTGAAAAAAACCTCGTTTAACTCTGTTAAGTTTCTCACGTATTTTCAGTAAAAAACTAGCATTTTTTATAGAATTGTGCTAGAATTAACATGTAAGTGGGCAACGCCCAAAAAATAAATAGGAGGCCTGAATAATGGCAATCGTTTCAGCAGAAAAATTCGTCCAAGCAGCTCGTGATAACGGCTATGCAGTAGGTGGATTTAACACAAACAACCTTGAGTGGACTCAAGCTATCTTGCGCGCAGCAGAAGCTAAAAAAGCTCCAGTACTTATCCAAACTTCAATGGGTGCGGCTAAATACATGGGTGGTTACAAACTTTGTAAACAACTTATTGAAACTTTGGTTGAATCAATGGGTATTACTGTACCAGTTGCTATCCACCTTGACCACGGTCATTACGATGATGCCCTTGAGTGTATTGAAGTAGGTTACACTTCAATTATGTTTGATGGTTCACACCTTCCAGTTGAAGAAAACCTTGAAAAAGCACGCGAAGTTGTTGCTAAAGCACATGCTAAAGGTATTTCAGTAGAAGCTGAAGTTGGTACTATCGGTGGTGAAGAAGATGGTATTGTCGGTAAAGGTGAATTAGCACCAATCGAAGACGCTAAAGCTATGGTTGAAACTGGTATTGACTTCTTGGCTGCAGGTATCGGTAACATTCATGGACCATACCCAGCAAACTGGGAAGGACTTGACCTTGATCACTTGAAGAAATTGACTGAAGCTGTTCCTGGTTTCCCAATCGTGTTACACGGTGGTTCAGGTATTCCTGATGATCAAATCCAAGAAGCTATCAAACTTGGTGTTGCTAAAGTTAACGTTAACACAGAATGTCAATTAGCTTTCTGTCAAGCAACTCGTGACTACGCTGTTGAATTCAACGCTAACGAAGCTGAATACATGAAGAAAAAACTCTTTGACCCACGTAAATTCTTGAAACCTGGTTTCGATGCAATTACAGAAGCAGTTGAAGAACGTATTGACGTGTTTGGTTCAGCAAACAAAGCATAATTAACATAAAACAGATAATAGTTAAAAGCTCACTTATGGTGAGCTTTTTTTGGATTATATGACTTTTTATTAAATAGATACTCTTTAAAGATTGATATGCTTAAGATAATTTCGAATAAATGCCGCTGAATCTGTGAGTTGTTGCTCTTCTTTTGGGCTTAGTGAAAGAGAAATTCTTTCTACAATTCCTACTCTACCAATAATAGCTGGATATCCAAGGTAAACCCCTTCGGACTCATAGAAGGTAGATACAGGTAGTAACTCATGGGAATCATTTAACACAGCTAAAACGATGCGGACAGCTGCGGTAGCGATACCATAACTAGTATATTTTTTACCAAAAAAGACAGTGTGCCCGCCTTTTAAAGAAGCTTCTTTTATCTGTTCTAATTCTTCTACTTTTAATAGTGATATAGCTGGTTGTCCTTTTACAGTTACCTGACTCCAAGCGACAAATTGGGAGTTACCATGCTCTCCTAGATTATAACCACCGATACTCCTTGGATCAACTTGTAGGCGTTGACCAAGCACTCTTTTCATCCGAGCAGTATCCAATAAGGTTCCTGTTCCGATAACGCGTGATTTAGGAAATTGAGTATATTCTTGATAAAGCTGGGTGATGGCATCAACAGGATTAGTAACGACAATAAGGATCCCTCTAAAACCAGATGATTTTAACTTTTGGCTAACGTCGTAGACTTCTTTACTGGTAAATGGTAGTTCAGCAAAGCGATTAGCTTCTTTGTTATTCTGTAGTGAAATATCACCTAAGGCTGAAATCACAACATCAGCATCTGACAACGCGTCATAGTCGTTTAATACTATATTAGCGTGATAAGTAGCATTTGCCAGAGCATCTTGAAAATCAATCATATCAGCATTAACCTTATCAACATTAGTATCAATAAAGACATAATCATCACCAATACCTTGTGCAATAAGAGCGTGTGCAACAGTTGATCCAACGTGCCCCATGCCTATAATTCCAATTTTACGTGTCATATGAAACCTCCTTTGATTATTGTTGTCTATTATAATATTTTGAAAGAAAATGTAAACTAAAAAATGAATTAGAAGGAAGTGTGTCTTATTATAAAAAATATGTAAGCGATTTAGATAAAACAAATGAAAAAGTAATTTTGAAAAGAACTTGCTAGAAGAAGTAAGTTGTGATAGAATAGTCTAGTATGTGGTGCTAGCACATCCGTAAATATTGATCAATATAGGAGGAACTCGTAAAATGGCTAAAGTATGTTATTTCACAGGACGTAAAACAGTTTCTGGTAACAACCGTTCACACGCGATGAACCAAACAAAACGTACTGTTAAACCAAACCTTCAAAAAGTTACTGTTCTTATCGACGGTAAACCAAAAAAAGTTTGGGTTTCAGCTCGTGCGCTTAAATCTGGTAAAGTAGAACGCGTTTAATAAACTGAGAAAGCCTTAGGGCTTTTTTTAGTGTTTCTAAGGCTGATTTGATAGTTAGATACCTCTATTTTTTTACAATAATAGTGAGATATGATAGAATAGAGTGATAAAAACTTTTTGAGGTAGTAGATATGACTGTAAAAATCAATACAAGAGATGGTCAAATTGAACTCTCTGATGACGTTATTGCAACTGTCGTTGGAGGTTCAACAACGGAAATTTTTGGCGTTGTTGGTATGGCAAGTAAAAGTGCTATCAAAGATAACTTTCAAGCACTTTTGCGTAAGGAAAACTACGCAAAAGGTGTTGTTGTGAGGTCTAGTGAAGCGGGCATCGCAGTAGATGTTTATACTGTCATGAGTTACGGCGTCAAAATTAGTGAAGTTTCAAAAAATATTCAAGAGCGAGTGAAATTCAATCTCGAAAATCAGCTTGGTTTATCTGCTGATATGGTGAATGTTTATGTGCAAAGTATTAAGGTTGTAGGAGAAGATTAGTGTCAAAGATTACGACAAGTTTATTCCAAGAAATGGTACAAGCTGCCAGTACACGTCTGAGTAAACAGGCAGAGTATGTCAACTCATTAAATGTATTCCCAGTTCCAGATGGTGATACTGGTACGAATATGGGGATGACTATGGAAAACGGAGCCAAGGAAGTTTCGGACAAACCAGCGACGACTGTTGGAGAAGTTGGTCAAATTCTTTCTAAAGGTGTATTGATGGGAGCACGTGGAAATTCAGGTGTAATTACATCACAATTATTCCGTGGTTTTGGTCAAAGTATCAAGGATAAAGAAGAATTAACGGGTCAAGATTTGGCACACGCTTTCCAGAATGGTGTTGAAGTAGCTTATAAAGCCGTTATGAAACCAGTTGAAGGAACTATCTTGACAGTATCACGCGGTGCAGCTACCGCTGCTCTAAAAAAAGCTGAAGAAACTGATGATGCAGTTGAAGTTATGCGCGCAACTCTCAAAGGTGCTAAGCGTGCTCTTGCTAAAACACCGGATATGCTACCTGTTCTTAAAGAGGTTGGTGTTGTTGATTCTGGTGGTCAAGGACTCGTCTTTATTTACGAAGGTTTCCTTTCAGCACTGACTGGGGAATATATCGCATCAGAAGATTTTAAAGCAACTCCCGCAACAATGACTGAAATGGTTAATGCAGAGCACCATAAAGCTGTAGTAGGCCACGTAGCCACAGAAGATATTAAATATGGCTATTGTACAGAAGTCATGGTTGGTTTAAAGCAAGGACCAACTTACGTTAAGGAATTTAACTACGAAGAATTTCAAGGTTATCTTAGCAATCTAGGGGATTCTTTACTAGTTGTTAATGATGATGAAATTGTCAAGGTTCATGTTCATACAGAAGATCCAGGTCTTGTTATGCAAGAAGGTTTGAAATATGGATCGCTTGTGAAGGTTAAAGTTGAAAACATGCGTAACCAACATGATGCCCAAATGCAAAAGGTTGAAGTTGAAGAAACTGTCAAAGAAACTAAAGAATATGGTATTATTGCTGTTGTAGCTGGTGACGGTCTAGCTGAGATTTTTAAATCACAAGGTGTTGATTATATCATCTCTGGCGGCCAGACTATGAACCCATCTACAGAAGATATTGTAAAAGCGATTGAAAAAGTAAACGCTAGAAATGTTATTATTTTACCAAACAATAAGAACATCTTCATGGCTGCACAGTCAGCTGCAGATGTCGTTGATATTCCAGCAGCAGTAGTAGAGACACGTACAGTTCCACAAGGATTTACTAGCTTACTTGCTTTTGATCCTGCTAAGTCTCTTGAAACTAATGTAGCTGATATGACAAATAGCCTCTCAGATGTCATTAGTGGTAGTGTGACTTTAGCTGTTCGTGATACAACGATAGATGGCCTTGAAATTCATGAAAACGACGTCCTTGGGATGGTTGATGGTAAAATTCTAGTATCTACACCAGATATGGAAAAAGCACTTAAAGACACTTTTGATAAAATGATTGATGAAGATAGTGAAATCGTGACAATCTATGTTGGTGAAGATGGTAAACAAGCATTAGCCGAGACCTTGTCGGAATATCTTGAGGAGACTTATGAAGATGTTGAAGTTGAGATCCACCAAGGAGATCAACCTGTATATCCATACCTCATGAGCGTTGAATAATTGATAAAATAAAAAATTAGGAGAGATACTTCTAATTTTTTATTTTATCAGAGTTTCTATTTTAGTATGATAAAGCATCAGTATTTTGAAAATTTTGACAAATTGTGCTAGAATTGTTTTAAAACATTCATACAAAGGAGATTTATGATGTCATTAATTATTCTTACGGTTATTTTGGTTTTAGTGATTGTTCTGTTGATAACTTCTTTATACGTTGTTAAACAACAGACGGTAGCCATCATTGAACGCTTTGGTAAATATCAAAAGACTGCTACTAGCGGTATTCATATTCGTGTACCATTGGGTATCGATAAGATTGCAGCACGAGTGCAGTTACGTCTTTTACAGAGTGAAATTATAGTTGAGACAAAAACAAAAGATAATGTTTTTGTCACTTTAAATATTGCTACACAATATCGTGTCAATGAAAATAACGTTACAGACGCTTATTACAAATTAATAAAGCCAGAAGCTCAGATTAAATCTTATATCGAAGATGCTTTGCGTTCATCAGTTCCTAAACTTACATTAGATGAGCTATTCGAAAAGAAAGATGAAATAGCCTTGGAAGTTCAACATCAAGTGGCAGAAGAAATGTCAACATACGGCTACATCATTGTTAAGACTTTAATTACTAAGGTTGAGCCAGATGCAGAAGTAAAACAATCCATGAACGAAATCAATGCTGCACAACGTAAACGTGTAGCAGCTCAAGAATTAGCGAATGCTGATAAGATCAAAATTGTAACTGCTGCAGAAGCAGAAGCAGAAAAAGATCGTCTACATGGTGTGGGTATTGCGCAACAACGTAAAGCAATTGTAGATGGGTTAGCTGATTCGATTCAAGAATTGAAAGATGCTAACGTGACATTGACAGAAGAACAAATCATGTCTATCTTGTTAACAAATCAATATTTAGATACTTTAAATACATTTGCTATTAATGGTAATCAAACGATTTTCTTACCAAATAACCCAGAAGGTGTTGAAGATATTCGTACACAAGTTTTATCTGCTCTTAAAACAAGATAATGAACTTTTTATAGAAGCAAAATAACCAGAGCATTTGCTCTGGTTATTTTGTGTCTGACTTATTTATTATAATTGGAGAGACGGAAAAAAGTTATTTTTTACCGTAACGTTTGTACTCATGAATGATTTTCAGAGCACGTTTTCTAGTTTTAATGTTAGGACTTTTAAGTCTGCGATAGGCTGACGATAGGTCTGTTTTTTCAGCCATGATTACCTCCTATAGACAATTTATTAACGTTAACAGACACCAGTATACCACAAAAAAATTAACTGGTAAAGTACTTTGTTGATAAATTTAAAAATAAATAGCAAACCCGCGTTGTAAAATGAAGTGCAACAAAAAAGACATGCTCGTCTGATATACTAGAATTCCCCAACTCAGTATAGAAAGCAGATGAACATGTCCACTAATCATTCTACCAAAAAATCGTTATACTCACACCTTTCAGCCTCTGAACGCGGAGAAATCAGCGCCTATCTCAAGATGGGCAAAAAACCCTCTGAGATTGCTCATCTGCTTGGGCGTCATCGCTCAACCATCAGTCGTGAAATCAAACGAGGAAGTGTTTCTCAGGTTCAAGATAAGAACGGGAAACGAATCTACTCAACGGTTTATTTTCCAGATAGTGGTCAACGTGTTTATGAAACCAATCGTCGAAAAAGTGCCTATCATAAACTATCGTACTGCTCCCAGACCTTCTTCAAGGAACTTGAGAAAGCCCTGAAAACGAAACCTCGTTGTCACAGTGTCGATAGCTTTGTTCAAACTTACCAAGAAAAACCTCCACTGGAAGTTATCCCTTCCACCAAGACAGTGTATCGTTACATCAAAGACGGACTGTTGAGGGTTAAACCGATTGATTTACCTAAGATGGTGTGCATCCGAAAACGGGCTAAAGTAACGCCTAAGGCCACGAAGAAAATCTTAGGAAAATCCATTGAAGAACGTCCAGAAACTATTATCAATCGTTCTGAATTTGGACATTGGGAAATTGATCTCATGCTTGGCAAGAAGACCAAAGGGGAAGCTGTTGTCATGACCCTAGTAGAGCGTCAAACACGATTTGTCATCGCTGTAAAACTGGCTAATAAACAAGCAGAAACCATCAATAGGGCTGTTAAGAGCTTACTATCACAGTATCCTATTCGCTCTATCGCATCGGACAACGGCTCAGAGTTCAGTAGCTTGTCAGACTTAAAAGGTGTGGAAGTCTATTTTGCCCATCCTTATGCTTCTCATGAAAGAGGAACAAATGAAAATTTCAATGGTCTCTTGAGAGAGTTTCTCCCAAAAGGTGTCTCTCTTAACTCACTAACGACAGAAGAACTCAATCTCTACGTCTCTGCTATCAATGACAGACCTAGACGAATTCAAAAGTATAAAACCGCAAATATTTTGTTTGGGCTAGCCCAAACAGCTTAACCTCTGGAACTCTAGTTATCAATGAACTTGTTGCACTTGACTTGACAAGTGGGGGATATTATTTACTCAAAAAATATATGCAATTAAAACTCCTCTTATCAAGAAGAATCGTCACGTTTTTTGTATTTATCAACCAAAGAATTGCTCAAAAATTGATTGAAAAGACTTCTATGACTGAGATTCCCCATTAGATCTTGTTTTTTTACTTCCAGAACAAGAAGTTTGATAAATTCTTCGAACTCATTCAGGACGTTCTAAAGCAAGTTCATCCTCTTTTTCAGACTATCTTTAAAATCATTCTCAAAAGCAAAGAGAATATCGTCAACGTCCTTCAGTAAACCTACTCCAACGCAAAATTGGAAGCAACTAATCATCTCATTAAACTTTTCAAATACAATATCTTTAGTTTTCGGAATTTTGAAAACTTCAAAAAGCGTATTTTCATTGCCCTCAACATCAAAAAGAAAGGACAAAATGCGTCCTTTCTAGTTTGTAGCCTTGTTTCAACCAACTACAGTTGACAAAGAGCCTCTTTTATATGAAATGACTTATAATTGTTACATACCAACGATAGGTAACATCTTTAGAATCATCCACAGATAACCAATCAAATGCTAGATATCGAAAGTGGATATTTTTAAAAAACTGAATCATGATTTTCTTCTTTTCATTGCGATGAATGAAGTTCCAATCAAACCAAGGAGACCCATAATTTCAAGAACTAGATTAGATGCCACTCCTGTATATGGCAATTTCTTTTCCGTTGTTGATGTAGGATTTCCTTTTGCCACTGTTTCATTTCCAGTAGCCAGTGCTTTATGATTAGCTGCTTTACTCTGGAATTTTCCAGTTTGACTCTCTGCAATCTCTACTTGACTGCCTTGGGTAGAAGGTTTAGTCTGCTTCGGTGGAGTAACATTTTGATCCTTAGAAAGTGTCTTAATCGCAAACAAACTGAAGTGGTTCGTTTTAAAAACAACTTGCCCATTTTCAACTTTAGAAGGAATACGCTCAAGGTCGCCATTTTCCTTTACGTGATAGACGTGAACATCTGAGCCAGTCTGCCCAAGCGCGAGCCGAACAGTTCGTTCTCCATTGACATGTGTTTCCTTGCCTCCTTTAGAAAGAGATAAGTCAAACACACGAACTGTTCCTCCTCCTGTTTTATGAGCAATTTTATCAGCCAACTCTTTCGTCGTTACTTCCTTGAGATGTAACTTATCAGCATCTGTAGGTTTATCAAATACAACCGTAACCTTAGTATTTCCATCAGTTGATGTAAATACTGCTTGTCCAACTTTATTTAACCCATCTGGTAACTTCGGTGCATCTGGAAGCTTAGGGACGTCTGGAAGCTTAGGGACGTCTGGAGTCTTAGGGGGTTCCGGAATCTTTGGTGCTTCTGGAGTCTTTGGTGATTCCGGAACATGCGGTGCTTCTGGAGTCTTTGGTGATTCCGGAACACGCGGTGCTTCTGGGGCCTTTGGTGATTCCGGAACATGCGGTGTGTCTGGAGCCTGCGGTGTATCTGGGGCTTGAGGTAGCTCTGGAATCTTCGGTGTATCTGGAGTTTCTGGCGTATTTGTCTCTAGACCTTTTTGAAATTTAGCAACAGTAGCATTCATTTTTGAGAATGCATCGTGTACTAAGTTATCAATCTCTACTTCAGTCTTTGCATTGTCAATATCAAAAATAGTTTGTTGTTTAATCGCTTCAAGTTCCTTAAAAAGATCAACAATTTTACTGTGATTTTTCTTCTGCAGATGTTGATGAACTCCATCTAAAACCTTACTCATATACTTCGATACAGCAATCTTAGCCTTTTCCTTAGCCTGATCCATTTCTGAATTTTCCGGAATTGGTGCTGGCTGATCTTGTTCTACTTTTTTATCCAAATCATCTACAATCTGCTTAATTTTATTAAATGGTGTAAGGAAATATTTCTCAAAATAGCCTTTCAAAGCATCATTTTCTAAACTTCCGTAATTATCTTCTTTCGTTCTCTTCATATCTGACTCAAATATCTTTTTAATTTCTGCATTATCAGGATATTTGTTCATATACTGAACCACTTTTCTAGTCAGCATCTCCATTTGTGCATGAAGTTGATAATTCATAAAATCAGATTTATATTTGTTAAAATAGTGCTCTGTGTAGTATTTTGAAGATGAATCACCAATAATCTTCTTAAAACTTGTTATGGCTTCCTGGATAGGCTCTTTTTGTGACTCCCAAATAGATTTTTGAATACCATACTCTGGATTGGATGGAATCTCTGGTTGCTCCATTAATTCTTTTATTGCTTTTTCTAACTTTTCCAGTTCTTGTTGAGCTGATTTAATCAACTCTTGTAATTGATTCTTGTCATTTGATTTTGGTTCTTGAGGAACCTTTTCTTCCGTTTTAGAATCTTTCTGCTCTGGTGTTTTAGGAACTTGTTTCTCCTCTTTCTTTTGCACTGTAATAGTGAATGTTTTTTCAACTACATTGCCAGAATCATCTTTAGCTTTTAGAGTCACTGTTTGACTTTCATTTAGCTTCAAATTCTTGATAGTGATTTCGGCAATCTTATGATTATCCGTGTTAGTCTTATAATTTGTACTAATTCTATCTGATACAGACGGATTATATTTTGTTAAAAGATCACTGAAGTCCAACGTCGTCTTCGAATCACTTTTAGCTGTGACTGTAAATTTCACGTCTTCACCTTCATATACAGTGATATTCTCTGGTGAAACTGTTAACTCAATCTTTTGTTGATTATTTTCATTAGCAGCTAAATCTCGTTTGACACGTTTTTTTGGTGTCACTTGCTCTGACGTTTTAAATTTTTTTCTAAAATCCTCCACAACTTGTTTCAACTTCGAATGAGCTTCCTCTTCTAGTTGCTTTAATTCTGGAAGATTTTTAGATTGATTAAGTTTTCCTTCGTATTCTCTTACGATTTCTTTAGATTTCGCAACCAAATCTTCTAAATTAGCTTCCGAATTATGTTTTAATTCCTTCTCAACCTGCTCCAAGCTCTCACTCATAGCCTTATACAATTTCACATTCGTTTCTTTGATAAGAGGTTGTATTTCTTTGAGCTTTTGAGCGTTTTCTAAGAATTGATTTTTAACTTGTGTAGCTTGTTCATTGGTAGTTGCCTTATCTAGTTCTTCAAGAGATTTTTGAGCAAGGTTCTGAAGGCTATTAGCATAGTGTTCATCAACTTTCTGAGTATTTTCCTCACTACTCGTTTCTTTCTTCACATGCTCTTGAATTTCTTGATCCAGACCAGCTTTAGTTGAACTAAAGAGTTTACCTAGTTCTTCACGAACCTTTACTTCGGCATCTTCTTTTTTATCTGCTTGTTGAGCTTGTTTACGAATATCTTCGATTTTTTCAGCATAGAATCTTTATCTTCATTTGTGATTCCCTTTTGCTCTGCCATTTTTTCAACTTGACTTTTTTGATGATTAAGCTCTTTGTCAATATTGCTTAGATCTACTTTCGTATCTGACTGTTTCAGAGTTTTCTGTTGCTTAGCTTTCTTATCTTTCTCAACTTCTTCATGTTGTTTGATGTGTAACAGTCTATTAGTTTCGTTAAATTGATTTTCTAATTCTAATAATGCATCAGAATCATTTGTTTCATCAATTTTTGTTTTAAACTCATTTTTCTGTTCATGAGATAGAATTGTGTTATCCACATCATTTTTTAGATTATTTTTCCATTGTTGTAATTGTTTCTCTCGTTTTCCAGTATCAGTGGCAGATGTTTCCCCAGCTGTTTTCTCGACCGGTTCAACAGCTTTTTTTATGTCTGTTGTAGGAATTTCCATCTTTGTTGTCTCAAGTTCCGAGGATGATGAATTATTTCTTTGATCTGTTTGAGCCATACTTGGATAGGGCTTAGCTGCAACCTCGGTAGTCTTCACACTATCGTCCTTTACAAGCTCACTTGCATGAGCAACGCTTCCCATGAACAAACTAGCTACCGCTACACTAGCTACTCCTACACTAAATTTACGAATGGAATAACGCATTTTTCTTTCATAATTAGATTTAAACATATCGATATCCTCCAATATTTTATTTATCTACAGTATACCCTTCCAATATGAACTGCATATTAAATTGGGTATATTATTTTTAACCTTTCATTCTTCCATTCGGAATAATAACTTCCTGCAATAATTTTTCTTCCTCTGCTATTCTTTGATAAAGAATAACCGCATAGACAGGAAAAATAAAGATGAATGTCACATAAGCATGACTCACCAGGGCCAAACCAACTAGTTCTGGTAATATATTTAAAAAGTAATTAGGATGCTTTACAGTCCTAAAAAGGAAGTGATCTACAAATTTGTGATTATTGACAAGCATAAGCTTTACTGTCCAAATATCTCCCAACAAGTGAATCACCAACATCAACATCAGCATAGAAAAAATAAGCAAGACTAAACCAACCATGCTCATGCCATCAAAATTTGTCTTGTGCACCATTGCTTCAACGAAGCAAGAGAGATAAAAAATAATATGCGCCAACGTCAATCGTTTTGTATTCTCAACCCCAAATTCTTGCCCACCGTTGCTAAGGATTCGTTTCTCATTTTCTATCGAACGCTTTAAAAAAATCAATCGAATAAGGAATGTTACTAAAATAATTGCTAATACCATATTAGTATCCTTTCTTTTATCTATACAAAGAATAACCCCATATGTTAACCCTATATGAACTATAACAAAAAAAGAACGGAGAGATTTCCGTTCTTTTACTTTATACAACTAATCTGCTTGCAAGCAAATTTTAAATACCATTCCTTGTTCATAAGGGAGAAAACTATAGGACATTTGATAACTTTCTAGGATGTTATTCACGATATAGAGTCCCAAACCAGACCCCTCAGACTTGTCTGTGACAACTTGAGAGTGGTAAAAAATATCAAACAAATGATTCAACTCTTCTTGATTAAGAGGTTGGCAGGTATTTTTGATAGAAAGATAGCCATCTTGCTCGGATAGGATTACGCGCCCATTTTTATTTGAATATTTAATCGCATTACTAATCAGGTTTGTCAAAACCTTATCCAATGCCTTGAGACTCATGACGACCCTAGTAGCATCTGTCAATTGATTTTCAATTTCTATTCCTCTTGAGCGTGCTAATTCCTGATAGCGAGATAAAACATCCGTCAAAATAGTCTGGACTATCAAGGTCTCGCTACACTCTGTCCACTCTTGAAACTTAGAGGACTCCAAAACTTCTTCGAGCAGGTGGCTCATTTGGTCAATTTGATCAATACTCTTTGCTATATACTTAGGGTGGTCTTTATAATCCCCAATATTGTACTGCATATTCTCTAGAATAATTCGAAGACTGGCTAAAGGGGTTTTCAACTCATGTGACGCTCCACGAACAAAAGAAACTTTCTGCTTTTGCAACCTGACAATCCGTTCATTTCTTCTCTCAGATTCATCAATGACTGTCAGCAAGTTTTCATACACATCATTGATTTGCTTTCCAACTTCCCCAACTTCATCCTTTCGCGTTTCATCAAAGCGAATATCATGATCCAACTCCTGCATCTTACCTGTAACTTTTGAGATATAAAAGAGAGGCTCCAATAAACGTTTCGTATAGAAGTAGGAAAAGAGAAAGGCAAATACAAGCGTTGCTAAAAAGGTATACGGGAGATAGAGAAGCATAATCCGTGTTGCCTCTTTATAAATATCCACACCTTGAATAAATTGAATGGTTACCTTTTTACCATCAGCTGTCGTAATCTGACGGTCAATCGTTACGATATAGTTAGTGGGACTGCCTTCCTTTATTTCCAAGTCGTGCACAAGGGAAATTCTCTTATCCAGTACGTCATCTTTCAAATGGGCAGAGATGCGAAGAGATTTCGAATAGGACTCCAGCAAACTAGGCAGTTCATGAAAATTTTTGCCTTCTAAGTACCTGCTCATAATAGTCGCACTCTCATTAAACTTCTCACCCTCTTGCTGAATGTAATAAAAAGGAAAGATCAGATAGATGGCAATGTGGATGACCAAAGCAATTGCACCTAAAAGCGAAAAACTTCTTAAAAATGATTTGGTTAATAATTTAGGATTTTTTATCATAAGCTAATTTTATATCCGGCATTTTTCACTGTTACAATGCAATCCAGATCCAACTTCTTACGAAGATTTCGAATGTAAACATCAACTACTCTATCAAGAGGCAAATCTGCAAAATCATTTGAGATAGACTCGAGTATCTGCTCTCTACTCAAGACCTGGTTCTTATGTTGGATCAAACATTTTAAAACCAACAATTCTTTCGGCTTAATTGCAACCTCCTCGTTCTTGACTCGAGCTTGGTAGGATGTGAAATCCACTGCCACATCTTGATAATGCCAAATATCCTCCACAACATAGTAACGCCTAAGCAGGGCTTGAATACGCTTGACTAGGAGCACCAGTGAAAATGGTTTTGTCACATGGTCATCAGCATAAAGGTCAAATACCTGCATCTGAGTTTCCTCATCTCCGAGCGCACTTAAGACGATTACAGGAATATCATGATTTCCATTAATTTCTTTTAACACCTCAAATCCACTCCGCTTCGGTAACATCAAATCCAAGACCATCAGATGAATAGGGAACTCATGAAATTTCTCCAAAGCCTCCTGCCCATCCTTTGCTAGAATAACATGATAGCCTTCTTCTCTCAAAAAAGCAGCTACTCCCTCTCTAATCATATCCTCATCATCTACAACTAAAATGTTCATCTATTTCCCTTCTTAGACTGAAACAAAACTTCCTATGTTTTAGTCAATGTTATTGTTATTTGATATGCAAAAAAGAAACAGGACCATATTGAAACGATGAAAGTTTCAGAAACACTGTTCTTTGTCATTTTATACAAGTCTCACTATTAAGATCTACCTATCATTATTATAGCTACTATTCAGATATTAGACTTCCTGCGAAACTAAAATCCTAGTTCACGGTTGATCATTCCAGCAATCAAA
>OKBY01000054.1_pt1 | contig 29372 bp, 30 predicted proteins | sample 1601571 | NCBI WGS metagenome assembly OKBY01 (sample SAMN04436618, study PRJEB24849) | human gut metagenome | biome: human gut; feature: NICU; material: stool | host: Homo sapiens | place: USA: Saint Louis, MO | collected 2009-12-25 | reverse complement strand
ACCTTCAAAAAAAATTCATTCGGTCGTGTTGATTTGCTTTATTTTAATAGTAAAGCAACCGATCATAGGATAGATATATTTTTAGGCTCTGAAATATCTGATTGGGCAGAAGAAGAGTTACCATTCTAACCCCACCAGAAGACTACCACGTGCCAGTATTTTCAAGGGTTTTATCTATATAAATAAAACCATGTTATCTGTATTTAAACGCTTTATACAAAGGAGAAAAATTTATGCCAAGAAAAGTAAATAAAGTAATTTATGTTCTATTAGCTCTGTTTTTAGGTGAATTTGGCTTACATAAATTTTATGCCGGTAAAACAGGAACAGGAATCCTATACCTTATTTTCTGTTGGACATTTATCCCTGGATTCATTGGAGTTGTTGAAGGAATCTTAGCAATCCTAAAACCAGCCGATCAAGATGGAAATTTCTATATATAAAGAATTATTATCTTCCACAGCTTTTACTGTATTCCGTATCTGAAAAAGATTCACGCTAATTCAGCAATCAAGCTGTTCTTGCTTTTGGTTATCTGGTAGGGTGGCAATAAGGTAGAGAGCTTCTGTTCCGATATTTCCTAACGTCGGGAAATTTGGTAATTCATGAGCTATTTTCATCATTCACTTTGCAAAAGTATAATCGATTTCCAACTTATGCAACTACTCCTCCAATAAAAGCAATGGCAGTTAGAAACGTTTGTCTCTTTAATGATGTGATAATTTAGTATTCTTATCTTCGGGGTGGGGGGTCGTGCGATAAAAAAAGCAAATATTTGGATAGTCGACCCTTCCCACCGGTTTCAAAACTTGGATTGAACAACATTTTTTAATGACGGGGGGTAACCTTAAAGATACTAAATTAGAAAAAATTCTGAAAACTTGAGGTTAAGTATATTGTTGATGTTAATAAAATTGTACGGTTTGATTTTGGAGTGCGTGAAATATCTTGAGATTACCTTAGCTTATGTAACACGAAAGGCTTATAATATAGGCTTTTCGATAGAAAAATATCTTGAGATTATCTTTTTGAAAGGAACAATAAATATGAATATTAACCTTCTTGAAGGAATTGAAATTGAATATAAGTCCGCTGACCTTGCTAAAACCTTATCGCTTTTATAGGAGTAATACTCATGGATATTTTTAGTGAAGAATTTAAAAATGAACTTCGATTCATTGTGAAAGATACCGTTTCTGATATAGTCACAAAAGCCATAAAAAATGGATCTTTTAATTCTACCTTTACGATTGACGTTGCTAATGACGCTTTTTTATCTCAAAAGTTTTGCATGTCAAAAAGTTCTGTTGGAACTATTAGAAGAGAGATGAGAGATTTCCCTAGTTACACGAAGTTTCTTAGAAATGGCGGATCTCTTGTAACTGTCAAAGGTTTTGATGAATACCTGCAATATCGCGGTAGCTGGGAATGGAAGAAAGAAAAAGCTAAATTAAGAACGAAAAAAAGGACTCGTTAAGGTCCTAAAAATTAGAAAGGAAATATATGGAGAATTTAAGTACGAGGTTAGTTGATAAAAGTATTGAAGCTTTTATTATGGGACTTGAAATATACAATAAACCAACGATAAAGTACCGAATTGAGGGCTTTAGTTTCTTTATTTGTAATGCTTGGGAATTGATGCTTAAAGCTGAAATGTTAAATCGTAATCAATCTATCTATTTTAAGGATAATCCTGATAGAACACTAAGCTTAGAAGGTGTTATAAAAAAAATATACTCGGACGACAGCACTAGAATTCGACTTAATCTTGAGCGCATTATTGAACTAAGGAATATTAGTACTCACTACATAACAGAAGATTATGAATTAAAGTATGCTCCACTTTTCCAAGCTTGTGTACTTAACTATGTCAATGAACTTCAACGATTTCATTCAAGAGATGTTACAAAGGCCATTTCCCAAAATTTTTTAACTATCACTGCAACTTACGAACCATTATCTAACGAACAAATTAGATTAAAATATCCTGCGGAAATTGCTGAAAAATTCATCCAACAGGCAAATGCCATAGATGTCTTAGTGACAGAGTATAATTCTGATAAATTCGCTATTGGTATTAAACAAAATCTTTATATTACTAAGAAAAAATCTGAAGCCGATTTTATAGTATCAATTGCAAATCAATCACCTTCTCAAGTTGCTATTTTAAAAGATTTAAAAGATCCATCAGAAACGCACAAGTATTCATATGCAAATATTATATCTGTTGTAAACGATAGACTAAATAAAAAGAATATTAAACTTAATTATAAATCTGGTTTTAATCAATATGTCCTAACATTAGTGATTGATTTCTATTCAATAAAGTCTGATGAAAAATATTCTTATTGCCATAAAATAGGTAAATCTGAACACTACACTTATTCTCAAAAATTCGTTGATTTTATTATCTCTGAAATAGAAAAAGACCCTCAACATTTTGTTGAAAGTCTGAAAAAATCTAAATAAAAAAGATAACCCCTGGCACATAGGAATGCTCAGCCCGAAGGCTTACCCCATTCTGGGACCCAGCGTTAATCCTTCACAAGTTATCTTTGTTAACTATATTATATCACGCACGTTCTAAATGTAAAGGATTTTGTTAGCTAACCAGTAAGCTAACTTTGTCAAAAACCCCTGAAAAACAGCTTTAAATCATCCATAATCGCATTTTAACCTTTAACCAAGTAATTTTTACCGACTTCTCCAAAACAAACGAAATAAGAGTCTTCTCGTAAGCTCTGGCATGATATAAACCTAAAATCCCTTTAATAATAGCTTGCCTGCTGATGGAAAGGTTTATGATCATGAAAATAACTGAAGTAAAAAAGAAAGATGGTACGGTAATTTATCGTGCCAGTATTTATCTTGGTACTGATAAAGTAACAGGTAAAAAAGTAACTACTAAAATAACAGGACGAACTAAGAAAGAAGTTAGAGAAAAAGCTAAGCAAGAAGCTATCGAGTTTATAAAAAATGGTTCTACTCGCTTCAAAGCTACTTCCATAACAAGTTATCAGGAACTTGCAACCTTATGGTGGGATAGTTACAAACATACCGTAAAATACAATACTCAGCTAGCTACTGAAAAGCTGTTAACCGTTCATGTCATACCAATTTTTGGAGCATATAAGCTTGATAAGTTAACGACACCACTTATACAGTCTATCATCAATAAACTAGCTGATAAAACTAATAAAGGGGAAAGAAAAGCTTACCTCCATTATGACAGAATACACGCGCTGAATAAACGTATACTACAGTATGGCGTTATCATGCAAGCTATACCATTCAACCCTGCGCGTGAGGTCATTCTCCCTCGCAACACTAAGAAAGCTAACACTAAAAGAGTAAAGCATTTCGAAAATGATGAACTAAGAACATTTTTCAACTACTTAAACAATCTAGATAAAAATAAATACAGATACTTCTATGAAGTCACACTTTATAAATTTTTATTAGCTACAGGTTGTCGCATTAATGAAGCGTTAGCTCTAAACTGGTCAGATATCGACTTGGATAATGCCGTTGTTCATATCACAAAAACGCTAAATTACAAACAAGAAATTAATAGTCCAAAGTCAAAGTCAAGCTATCGTGATATTGACATAGATAGTCGAACAGTTACGATGCTTAAGCAGTATAGACGACGACAGATTCAAGAAGCATGGAAGTTAGGGCGTTCAGAAACAGTGGTATTTTCTGATTTTATCCATAAGTACCCAAACAATAGAACCTTACAAACTCGATTAAGAACACATTTTAAAAGAGCAAATGTATCGAATATAGGCTTTCATGGTTTTCGTCACACTCACGCTAGTTTATTGCTGAACACAGGTATCCCCTACAAAGAACTCCAATATAGATTAGGTCATTCTACTCTATCTATGACTATGGATATTTATAGCCATTTATCAAAAGAGAATGCAAAAAAAGCTGTCTCATTCTTTGAAACAGCAATTAACTCAATATAGTAAAAAATCAAAAGTTAGCAAAAAAGTAAGCAAACCCAGAAATCAATGTTTTAAGATAAGACAAAAAGCCCACTGTTGTAGGCTTTCTGTAAGATATATCTTAAAATTAAAGCATTTTGTTGTAGAATTCAACGACAAGTGCTTCATTGATTTCTGGGTTAATTTCATCGCGTTCTGGAAGGCGAGTCAATGAACCTTCAAGTTTTTCAGCATCAAATGATACGAAAGCTGGACGTCCTAAAGTAGCTTCAACAGCTTCAAGGATTGCAGGTACTTTCATTGATTTTTCACGAACTGAAATAACTTGTCCTGGAGTAACGCGGTATGATGGGATATCAACACGTTTACCATCAACAAGGATATGACCATGGTTAACAAATTGACGAGCTTGGCGACGAGTTGTTGCAAGTCCTAAACGATAAACAACGTTATCAAGACGACGCTCTAAAAGAACCATAAAGTTAAAACCAAGAGTTCCTTCTTTTGCTTTAGTAGCTTGTACGAACAAGTTACGGAATTGTTTTTCACCAAGTCCGTATGAAAAACGAAGTTTTTGTTTCTCAGCTAACTGCAAGCCATATTCTGAAAGCTTGCTACGGTTATTAGGACCGTGTTGACCAGGTACGTAGTTACGACGTGCCAATTCTTTACCTGTGCCTGTAAGTGATAAACCAAGGCGACGTGATTGTTTCCATGATGGACCAGTATAACGTGACATCTAAATGTCCTCCTCTAAAATAATTGAGGAAATAACGATTTAAAAAATCCTGATTCGTGCAGGGGATTTTCGCCTAAACAGCAAAGGGTACTAGATTAGTTAACCACCTGTTGACGAGCTTCATATTTTTCTGCTGTTATTTCACACAAGCTATATTATATCATGAAAATAATATTGAATCAAGTTTTTATATCACTTAAACCTTAAATACAAATAGATATCTAATAAGTATTTCCGATTATAATAAGAAAAATTCTTAATTCTAACCACCAATAGAGAATTAGTAAATTTTTTTATAGAAACAAAAAACCTCAGTCGAGGTTTTCATATTATTCTGCTGACTCGTCATCAAAATAACGAATTAAAGTTTTCTCAGTTAAAATATCTGAATAAGTGTAAGACTCTACATAAGTATTATCAATTGCTCCTGGTACAGCTGCAGTATCCTTATACTCTACGATAAACAAAGATGGGTAAACTTCAATTAGGCGCCCAATTTTATTTTTTTCCCTCTTACGACCATTTTCGAGAGTAAGTTCGACCATCTGTCCCTCATGTGACTTGATATCTTCTTTTATTTTTTTCATTTTTGCAACATCTGCAAATGCATCACTCATATTAACATCTCCTATTCTTCAAATTGAGCTATACTAGAAAATTTATTATATTCCTTTTGAAACATTAATTTTACTGTCCCACGCGCACCAGCACGGTTCTTTTCTAAAATAACCTCAACGGTATTATCTTCTACAATTTCCTCTGCTTCTTCGCCCTCTCTACGATAATAATCATCTCGATATAAGAAAGCAACAATGTCAGCATCTTGTTCAATCGATCCAGATTCACGAATATCAGATAAGACCGGTCGTTTATCCTGCCTTTGCTCAACCCCACGAGAGAGCTGGCTTAATGCGATAACAGGAACCTTTAATTCTTTAGCTAAAATCTTCAACTGCCTTGAAATTTCAGAAACTTCTTGCTGACGATTTTCTGGTCTAGTTCCTGAAATTAATTGGAGGTAGTCAATGACGATTAAACCCAAACCATCATCAACTTCTTGAGATAACTTCCTAGAGCGTGCTCTAATTTCTGTAATTTTAATCCCGGGCGTATCATCAATATAAATTGGCGCATCCGCCAAAGCTCCTTGAGCAATCGTTACATTATTCCAATCTTGATCCGTCAACTGACCAGTTCGTAAACTATGGGAATCAACCATTCCCTCTGCTGCCAACATACGGTCAACTAAACTCTCAGCCCCCATTTCAAGTGAAAAAATAGCTACAGGTCTATTTTGTTTAGTTCCAACATTTTGAGCAATATTTAAAACAAAGGCTGTTTTACCTACTGCAGGACGAGCCGCTAAGATGATTAATTGATCTGGATGTAAACCTGTAGTAATCCTGTCTAAATCCCTAAATCCAGTTGGTAAACCTGTGACATCTGAGGTTTGCTGTGAACGTAATTCTAAGTTTTCGTAATTAACTTTTAAAACATCAGATATCTTTCTAAACCCACTACGATTACTGTGTTCGTTAATATCAACTAAAGCCTTCTCAGCGGTAGCAATAATTTCATCAGAATCATTTCCTTCATAGGCCATATTGACAGTATCTGTCAACTTAGAAATGATATCTCGCAACATGGCTTTCTCAGAAACTATTTTGGCATAAAACTCCGCATTAGCACTTGTTGGAACACTATTAACTAATTCAACAATATAGCCCAACCCACCAATGTTTTGAAGATCACCTTGGTCATCTAAAATATTTCTAACAGTAGCAGCATCAATTGCATCATTTCTATCAGCTAAGGTAATCATCGCTCTGAAGATAACTTTGTGTGAATATTTATAAAAATCATCTGGACTTATAAATTCTCTCACCATAATCAGTTTCTCTGGTGAGATAAAGATAGATCCTAAAACGGCCTGTTCTGCCAACAGGTCTTGAGGTTGTACTCTTAGCTCAGATACTTCTGCCAAACTTCATTCCTCCTGACTTGTCAACCTTTATCATCTCTCAGTTTACGCTTCTTTGATATCAAGCTTAATCTGTGAAGAAACCTGTTTATGTAATTTTACTGGTACTTCAACCTTACCAATCGCTCTAATAGTATGATCTAAATCAATATGACGTTTGTCAATTTTAATGCCGTATTGTTTTTGTAACTCTTCAGCAATCTTTTTGGCTGTGATAGAACCAAACGTACGACCATCTGGACCTACCTTTTCAATAAATTGCACTCGTGTAGTTTCGGATTCTAATTGTGTTTTCAGCTCCTGTGCCTGTGCTAAAATTTCTGCTTGCGCTTTTTCTTCGGACTTTTGTTTTCCTTTTAATTCACCGATAGCTTGTGTCGTTGCTTCTTTAGCTAGATTCTTTTTTAATAAGAAGTTTTGAGCATAACCAGTAGGTACTTCCTTAACCTCACCTTTTTTTCCTTTCCCCTTAACATCTTGTAAAAAAATAACTTTCATCTCAATTAATCCCTTCTATTTTCGACTGTACTATTTTCTCTTAAATCTTCGTCAATTATTTCAAGTAACATGCGTCTAACTTGCTTTACAGACTTGTCTTGTATTTGACAAGCAGCAAAACTAAAATGTCCGCCACCACCAAGTTTTTCCATAATGCGCTGGACATTGATATTATTTCTACTGCGCGCTGAAATACCAATATTTGAACTGTTTTTAGTAATAACAAAAGTAGCCTCAATACCTGCCATTGTCAACATGGTGTCAGCTGCTTTACTAGCTATAACATGCGAGTAAACTTTATGTTCTTCTCCGGTAGCAACAATGATGTTATCATAAATACGCTCACCTTTTAAAATCAATTCATTAATTAAACGATATTCATCAAAATCTGTAGCTGATATTTTTTGAATAGCCATACTATTACTACCTAAACCGCGTAAATAGCTTGCCACATCAAAAGTTCTACTCGTTACATTAGATGCAAAATTTCTTGTATCAAGCATGATACCAGCCATTAAAATACTTGCTTGACTGCGGCTTAATTTATCTTTAGCTTGTTGAAATTGAATCAATTCTGTAACTAATTCGCTGGCACTACTTGCGCCACTTTCTATAAATGAAAGGACAGCATTTTTGGGAAAATCTTCATCTCTTCTATGATGATCTACCACAATAACATCTGCAAACTTGTTAAAGAATTCCTTAGATAAGGTTAAAGCTGTTTTAGAATGGTCTACCATGACTAATAAAGAATTTTGAGTAATTAGTTCAAAAGCTCTCTCAACACTTACGAGACGTGTTTCGCCGTCTTCTTGCAAGTAATCAATTGCTCTTTCAATATCAGAATTCATGTCATTTGGGTCATAAACTACATAACTGGCATTAACAATATTACTAGCAAAAAATTGCATCCCTACAGATGCACCTAGTGCATCCATGTCCAATTTCCTGTGTCCCACAATAAAGACACTATCAACTACTTTCAAACGGTCAGAAATAGCAGTCATCATAGCTCTGGTACGTGTTCGTGAACGTTTAATAGTTGAAACAGCACCACCACCAAAGTAAAGTGCTTTTTTACTACTATCATTTTCACGTACTACTATTTGATCTCCTCCGCGAACGAGTGCTGTATTAAGATTTTCTAAAGCAATTTGCCCAATTTGATTATGGTTACCATCACCATAAGAAATTCCCATACTTAATGTTAATGATAAATGGTTTTCCTGAGCGCGTTTTCGAAACTCATTTAAAATATCAAATTTATCTTTTATCAATGTATTTAAAACGCTATAGTCGGTAAAAATATAGTATCGATCCATATTGACACGACGATAAAAAATATTTTTAGACTGTGTAAAATCAGAAATAAAACTAGTCACGAAGGCGTTAATCTTTGACATATCAGCCTCTAACATAGTATCCATAATATCATCGTAGTTATCAATGGAAATAATACCAATAACTGGACGTAGCATTGAACTATCATAGTTTCTTCTATTCCCCATGAAATTATCAAAGAAATAGAAAACACCCGTCTCTGTATCCAAATAAGCTGAATATTTGTTATCACCGTATTCAAATGATTGCCCAGCCGTTCCATTACGTCTACTAGTAATGATATCTTTAACAGTAGTAGACTGAAAATGGCCATTATCCCCAGTAAAAATCAATTCTGCATAAGGATTAAACCACTCAATATCATTTGTTTCAAGATCAAATTGTATAACACCAACTGGCATTTGTTCAAGAAGACTCTTAAGAGAAACTTCTGTTTGATCATTAAGTAATTCAATTTGTTCAACTTCAGATAGTTCATAAGTTATCTTTTGGTAATATAATAAGGCAACAACAAAAGATAAAGCAACAAAAATAGCCAATAATAGAGCCGTATAGGATTGAAATAACCTAACACAAATAGCTAATAGTCCAAATAAAATCAGGCCTATTAAAACTAAATGGACGGTTGCAAAACGAAATCTTTTCATTAAATAACCTCTTAAGACCTAATTATAACACAAAACGCCCCTGATAAACAGGGGCGAACACTATTATCAATTGATATTTTTACGACCTTTTTGTCTTCCTTCAAGGTAAACCATTAAAATACTAATATCGGCTGGATTAACTCCTGAAATACGACTAGCCTGACCTAGCGTTTCTGGGTTAATTTTTTTGAATTTTTGTCTAGCTTCTGTTGCGATAGAATCAATGTCGTCCCAGTCAATATGAGGGGGAATACGTTTTTCTTCCATTCGTTTCATTTTTGCAACTTGATCTAAAGCCTTTTTAATATAGCCTTCGTATTTAATTTCAGTTTCCAAAAGTTCAATAACCTTACTGTCTAATGGCTCATCAGCACAACCAACAAAATCCGTTGCTACTGCATATGTGATTTGTGGGCGGCGCATAAATTCTTTGGCAGTTAAAGCATCTGTCAAAGGTTTAAAGCCCAATTCTTGAATCCGTTTATTTGTCTCAGAAACTGGCTTTAACTTTATAGAGTCTAAACGTTCTAATTCATTTTCAAATTGCATTTGACGCTTTTTAAATATCGCATAACGCTCTTCATCTACTAGGCCAATCTCATAACCGATTTCTGTTAAACGCATATCTGCATTATCATGACGAAGAATCAGACGATATTCTGCGCGACTTGTCAACAGACGATATGGTTCTAGAGTCCCTTTGGTAACTAAATCATCAATCATGACACCAATGTAAGCATCACTTCGTTTTAAAATAAGTTCTGGCTTCCCTTGAACTTTAAGAGCAGCGTTGATCCCAGCAACCAACCCTTGACCAGCAGCTTCTTCATAACCTGAAGTACCATTAGTCTGTCCTGCAGTAAACAAACCAGCAATTACTTTTGTTTCGAGTGTTGCTCTTAATTGATGAGGCAATACAATATCATACTCAATAGCATAGCCTGTACGCATCATTTCAGCATTTTCAAGCCCTTTTATAGAACGTAATAAATCAACTTGAACATCCTCAGGAAGACTCGTTGATAGCCCTTGAACATAAACTTCTTCAGTGTGTCTACCTTCTGGTTCTAAGAAGAGTTGGTGGCGCTCTTTATCAGCAAAACGCACAATTTTATCTTCAATTGACGGACAATATCGAGGACCAACTCCCTTAACGATTCCAGAAAACATAGGAGCACGGTGTAGATTTTGATTGATGATGTCATGACTCAAAGTATTCGTATAGGTCAACCAGCACGGTACCTGGTCAGTAATATAATCTTCATCTCTAGACATAAATGAAAAATGATTTGGTTGCTCATCCCCAGGTTGTATCTCTGTCTTTTCATAATTAATAGAGGAGGCTTTTACACGAGGAGGTGTTCCAGTTTTGAAACGACCAATTTCTAATCCTAGGTCTCTTAAATTATCTGCCAATGTCACAGAAGCTAAACTATTATTAGGGCCCGAAGAGTACTTAAGCTCACCTAATATAATCTCTCCTCGAAGAGCAGTACCTGTTGTTATAACAACAGATTTTGCTGAAAATTTCTGATTAGTTGCTGTACGAACCCCCACAACCTTTCCATCCTCAACAAGTATTTCGTCAATCATAGCTTGTCTTAAGGTAAGGTTTTCTTGCTTTTCTACAGTTTGCTTCATTGTTTGTGCATAGAGGGCTTTATCAGCTTGTGCTCTTAAGGCACGGACAGCAGGCCCCTTACCTGTATTAAGCATTTTCATTTGGATATAGGTTTTATCAATGTTTTTACCCATTTCACCACCTAAAGCGTCAATCTCTCTGACAACGATACCTTTAGCAGAGCCACCTATAGAAGGATTACAAGGCATAAATGCCAACATTTCTAAGTTGATAGTAGCTAGAAGTGTCTTACATCCCATACGACTAGCAGCTAGACTAGCTTCCACACCTGCATGACCCGCTCCAACAACAATAATATCATAGTTTTCTGCAAAATTATGTGTCATTTTATTCCTTTCCAATTTCAAAGTCTAATTCATTAAAACACAAAAATAGCCAAAACTCTCGAAAATTGTACGTCAAAAAGACTTACAAATTCCATGAACTTTGACCATCATAGTTATTGTTAAATTTATTTTAGCATTTATCTTTTAAAAGTCAACCAGAGGGGATAGGCTATGTTAAATGAAAACCAATTTTTATGCCTGTTATTAGCATCTCTATCCCGATAGTCATCAAAATAAGTCCCATCATTTTGGTGATTATAGTCATTGCATTTTTTCCAAGAAATTTAGTAATTTCGTTTGCACTTATTAAAATAACATACATTATCACACATAGTATGGCAAAAGCAAGTATAGTAATGAGTTTGCCAGATAAACCACCACTTGATAACCCCATAGCAGTTGCAATAGTACCCGGACCTGCCAAAAGGGGCATTGCTAATGGTGAAACTGCCACATTCATTGGATCATCCTTATGCTCCTCTAGGTTTTTATTGGTTGGTGAATGTATACCATTAATCATTTTATAACCTATAATGCCTACCAATATTCCACCAGATATTTTTAGGGCGGCTAGGGTAATCCCAAATAAGTTAAAAAGTAAGTGGCCACTTAATACAAATATTACAATAATGACAAAAGCAAGTAATACTCCTTTTGCTGCAATCCGACGTGAAATCTTCTGATCATCATCAGCTACTAAAGCCATAAAAGCTGGCAAATTAGAAATGGGATTCATAATGGCGAAAAAAGCCATGAAAGCTAAAATAAATTTTGAAATCATACGATTACCTCACTTAATAATTAAGTGTCAATTAAATGTATTGACAGATTTTATCATCACGATAAGCCTGATCAATCATCCCACCGCCTAAACATTCTTGTTCATTATAAAAAACAACAGCTTGACCTGGTGTGATTGCTCGTTGTAAATCATCAAACACAACCCTTGCTTGATTACCTTTTACGTAAACTGTAACTTTACTGTCAGGTTGACGATATCTGAACTTAGCTGTACATTCTAGCTTAAATTCATTAGGCATATCACGTGTAAAGTGGATTTCATAAGCTGTCAAGCTAGTTGACATCAATGAGTCATGATAGAAACCTTGACCTACATAAAGAATGTTTTTACTTAAATCCTTTCCAACTACAAACCAAGGTTTATTATCTCCACCATGTTGCCCACCAATACCAAGGCCCCCTCTTTGACCAATTGTATAATACATTAAACCAGCATGTTCACCCATGTCACGACCATCAACAGTCATCATACGACCTGGTTGAGCCGGTAAATATTGACCCAGGAAATCCTTGAAATTTTTTTCTCCAATAAAACAAATACCAGTAGAGTCTTTTTTCTTAGCGGTCGCAAGTCCTGCTTCTTCAGCTATACGGCGAACTTCTGGTTTTTGTAAATGACCAAGTGGAAATAACGTTTTTTGCAATTGCTCCTGAGATAATTGACTTAGAAAATAAGTTTGATCCTTATTATTATCTGCTCCTCTAAGCATATGAACTATTCCGTTCTCATCACGTGTTACTTGTGCATAATGACCTGTTGCTACATAGTCAGCACCTAATGTCATCGCATAATCTAGAAATGCTTTAAATTTAATTTCCTTATTACACATAACATCTGGATTTGGCGTACGACCTGCTCGATATTCTGCTAAAAAATATTCGAAAACCCTGTCCCAATACTCTTTTTCAAAGTTGACAGAGTAGTATGGTATGCCGATCTGATCAGCAACAGCAGCAACATCTTTATAATCTTCAGTAGCCGTACAAACACCAAATTCATCTGTGTCATCCCAATTTTTCATAAAAACACCAATAACATCATAACCTTGCTCTTTTAAAAGCAGGGCAGTTACTGATGAATCAACACCTCCACTCATGCCTACAACGACACGAATGTTTGAATTATCAGTCATAAGAATTCTCCCATCAAAAAGTTTTATTTTTAACTTAGGCTTGAAGGGCCAAGTTGTTCTTAGATCAATCATATTGACTAAGAAACACTATAAAAGTGCTTATATATTATAGCACTATTTGTTGTCAAGTTGTATGTTTTTGTTGTGATAAATATTTATTACATTGCAGTTTTTTTATCTTTTTATGATATTTTTTAGAAATAATCTGTTATAATGAGAATGTACAAAAATCACGAGGAAAAACTATGAAACATTTAAAATTTCAATCGGTCTTCGATATTATTGGTCCTGTTATGATTGGACCATCAAGTAGTCATACTGCAGGAGCTGTCCGCATTGGTAAAGTTGTCCATTCTATTTTTGGTGAACCTAGTGAAGTAACCTTTCATTTATACAATTCTTTTGCTAAAACTTACCAAGGACACGGTACTGATAAAGCATTGGTTGCAGGGATTCTAGGAATGGATACAGATAATCCAGATATTAAAAACTCTCTTGAAATTGCTCATCAAAAAGGAATTAAGATTTACTGGGATATCCTAAAAGATAGTAATTCACCACATCCAAATACTGCGAAAATAACTGTTAAAAATGGGGATAGGAGCATGAGTATTACAGGAGTGTCAATTGGTGGCGGAAACATCCAAGTTACTGAGTTGAATGGATTCTCAGTTTCATTAACAATGAATACTCCTACTTTAATTATCGTTCATCAAGATATACCTGGCATGATTGCTAAAGTAACTGATATTTTATCTGACTTTAACATTAATATTGCTCAAATGAATGTAACACGCGAAAGTGCAGGAGAAAAAGCTATCATGATTATAGAAGTAGATTCACGAGATTGTCAACAAGCTGTCAAAAAGATAGAAGCTATTCCTCATTTACACAATGTCAACTTCTTTGATTAAGAGAAAGGGTAACTATGTTTTATACAATTGAAGAGCTGGTAGAGCAAGCTAATAGCCAACATAAGGGTAACATAGCAGAGCTCATGATCCAAACGGAAATTGAAATGACTGGTAGAAGTCGTGAAGAAATTCGTTATATTATGTCCCGAAACCTTGAAGTTATGAAAGCTTCTGTTATTGATGGATTAACCTCTAGTAAATCAATCAGTGGCTTAACAGGCGGTGATGCTGTCAAGATGGATCAATATTTACAATCAGGAAAAACTATTTCAGATACCACAATCCTAGCTGCCGTTAGGAATGCTATGGCTGTTAATGAGTTGAATGCTAAGATGGGACTGGTCTGTGCAACACCAACTGCAGGTAGTGCAGGATGTTTACCAGCCGTGATTTCTACAGCCATTGAAAAGCTTAATTTAACAGAAGAAGAGCAACTTGATTTTCTATTTACAGCCGGCGCATTTGGTCTCGTCATTGGTAATAATGCCTCTATCTCAGGTGCAGAAGGAGGTTGCCAAGCTGAAGTTGGGTCAGCTAGTGCTATGGCTGCGGCTGCTTTAGTTATGGCTGCTGGAGGTACTCCTTTCCAAGCTAGCCAAGCTATAGCATTTGTTATTAAAAATATGCTTGGACTTATCTGTGATCCTGTTGCAGGTTTAGTTGAAGTCCCTTGTGTGAAGCGGAATGCTCTTGGATCAAGTTTTGCACTTGTTGCTGCTGATATGGCCTTGGCTGGTATTGAATCGCAAATTCCAGTAGATGAAGTTATTGATGCAATGTATCAAGTTGGATCAAGTTTACCGACTGCTTTTCGTGAAACTGCAGAAGGAGGACTTGCTGCCACGCCGACAGGAAGACGTTATAGCAAAGAAATTTTTGGGGAATAAAGTTTATCAATTTTCTACTCTTTCCCTGAAAATAAATAAAAACGCTACAGTAAAGCTGTAGCGTTTTTATTTATTTGTTTTAGCAATCTGTAATTATTGTTGACAACAGTGTAAAGTTAATTTATAGCTATTCACTAGTAACCCCAAGCTGATAAACCTTGAGCACGATAAGCTTTAATAGCTGAATTAACTTGATTCTGAACTGTAGCTGTTGAACCCCAACCTGGCATCGTTTGGAAAAGTCCTGAAGCTCCTGAGGCATTAGCAACATTAGGATTACCATTTGATTCACGGGCAATAATATGTTCCCAAGTAGACTGAGGGACTCCTGTTGCAGCAGCCATTTGTGCTGCAGCTGCTGAGCCAATAGCCCCTGCAGTATTTCCATTACTCAATACTTGGCCACTTGTCTGGTGTTGAGCAGGTCTATAAGTTGTCTCAGTAACAGCATAAGCTTGTTGTGCCTGACTGGTAGCAGGGGTGTTTTCTGTTACAACTGCTTGTTCTACAGCTGCCTCTTCACTCGCAGTAACTTGTTGCTGAGAATTAGCTTCTGTAGATTGAGAACTTGATTTTGGGGCTTCATTAGATGCCTGAGAAGGTTTTGGAGCCTGTTTTACATCTTCTACTTTTGATTTAGATGTCGCCTTAGTCATTTTTGATTTTTTGGCTACGCGAACTTTATCTGCTTTTGACAAAGATTCAGTGGTAACTTGTGAACTTTTAAAAATGACCGTTACAGCCAAAATACATGAAAAAAGGGCTACTAAAGTGATAGCTCCATAAGCTAAATGTTGTTTTTTTACATTCAATTTTGATAATTTTCTTCTTTTATTCATGTTACCTATATTATACTTTATTTGTTACCTTGCAATTGAATAGATGTTAAAAATATTACAAAGAGATTTAATTTTAAGTAAATCTCTTTGTTTTATCAACTTTTATTAATACCAACCGTTACTATTCCAAAATGATAGCGCTGCCGACCAAGATCCGTAACGAGAAGCCACATAATTGTCCGCTACTTTTTCTTGATTTTCAGGAGATAAGTCGCCATTTAGGTAAGATTGAGACAGTTGATATCTTCCATAATATTGTCCATTCTGTGCAGTATAACTACCATTTGATTCACGACGAGCTATTTCTTCTTTTGCGGCTGAATCACTTGAACTCAAATTTGATGAAGAATTCATTGAATTTTCAATTGTTGGTTGAGATTTTGCTTCTGCTTGACTAGCTGTAGAATTATCCAATTTTAAAACATCACCTATACTGATGACATCAGCGTTACTGATACTATTGAGAGACACTAACTCTTGTACCGTAGTTTTATGATTTTTAGCAATAGCTGATAAGGTATCACCTGATTTCACGGTATAAGATGCTGCGCTTACTGAAAGTGGTAAAGCTAATGAAGCACCCACTAAAAGACCTGCCACTCCTAATTTAAATGGTTTTGATTTTTTAACCGAGGTTATTGACATAATATATGCTCTCTTTCATTAATTGATACGCGTACTATCATACCTTGTAAATATTACTAATTGTTTTGCCTTAGATGAAATTTATTACAAATAAATTGTAAATTAATAAAGAAAAGGCCTCCAAAAAACAATTTTTAGTTTTCTTTAAGTAAAGTTGTTGAGCTTTTCACATTATATAAATGAAAAGGCTAAGACCATAAACTGACCTTAACCTTTTAATTTTTTAATAGAAACAAACTCAAACCCAATAATAACATCAGTAATATACTAAAAGTATCCCGAACAGTCCACTTCAATAAACGGTACTTACTACGATTGGCTCCGCCTTGATAACCTCTTGCTTCCATAGCAATTGCCAACGCATCTGCTCTTTTAAAACTAGAAGCAAATAATGGAATCAAAATAGGGATAATGGACTTAACCTTATGAATTAGGTTTCCCTCTCCAAAATCAACTCCACGAGCTCTTTGAGCATTCATGATACGTGTTGTATCATCCATTAAAGTAGGAACGAAACGTAAGCTAAGGGATAACATCAAACCAATCTCGTGTGCTGGTACTCTCAGTACTTCCAATGGTTTTAACAAAGATTCAACAGCATCTGCTAAACTTAACGGAGTAGTAGTTAAGGTAAGTAATGTCGAAAAGAAGATAATTAAAACAAATCTCATAAAAATAAGTGCTGCTTGTTGTAACCCAAGGCTAGTGATGCTAAAAATCCAAAACGAGAAGATAACCTGCCCGCCTTGTGCAAACAGCATCTGGAACAGGGTTGTAAATAAAATAATACCAACCATCGGTTTAATACCATTGAAAAAATAGGAAAATTTTATCTGAGATAAACCCACAATAACCAACGTAAAAATGAATACGATCACATTTGTCACTACATTATTTGCCCAAAAAACAATAATGATAAAAAGCAACATGGCTAGTAACTTACTTCGAGGATCTAATTTATGAATGAGAGAATTACCTGGTATGTAACGTCCCAAAATCAATTTATCCATGCTTAATAGCCTCCACAAATTCGTTAATAGTAATTGGTAAACTAGGTAAATTTAATCCCTTATGAGATAGCCTTTGAGCAAACTTGGTGATTTTGGGAACTCCTAATTGTTTACTTTCTAAAAGTTCTACTTCTTGAAAAATCTGCTTTGGTTGTCCTGATAAGGTTACTTTCCCTGCTTCTAAAACATACACATAGTCAGCATAATCCGCTACATCGTCCATTAAGTGAGTCACTAAGACGATAGTCATTCCTTTTTTATGAAGATTTTTAAAAAGAGTCATTAATTCTTTTCTTCCCTTAGGATCAAGTCCAGCTGTTGGCTCATCTAGTACTAGTACTTTGGGTTCCATCGCTAAAATACCAGCTATAGCAACCCGCCTCATCTGCCCTCCAGAAAGTTCAAATGGATTTTTATCGAATAAATCCTCACTGATACCAACTAACCTTAATTTTTCTTCAGCCAGCCTTTCAGCTTCAATCTGAGAAATACCAAAATTTTGTGGTCCAAAAGCAACATCTTTTAAAACTGTCTCTTCAAAAAGCTGACTTTCTGGAAATTGAAAAACTAAACCAACTTTTTGCCTTATAAATTTGATTTCTTTGTTCTTGTCCCCTGCTTTAATAGAAAAATCATCGACAATTACCTCACCTTTTGTAGGAATATGTAAACCATTCAAAAGTTGCATAATAGTTGATTTTCCAGAACCTGTGTGCCCAATGAACGCGGTATAGGAAGCATCTTCAATTTTCAGATTGACGTCAAAAAGGGCACGCCCTTCAAAAGGAGTGCCGGCTTGATAGGTATAACTTACATTTTTAAATTCAATTCCCATAATTGTTCTTCTAATTCCTTCTCTGTAAGATACTCTGTCCCTATATCAAGACCATTAGCAGCCAGTTCTGCCATTAACCTACTTGTAAAGGGAACATCTAAACCTAAACTAATCAAACGATTTCCACGACCAAATAACGCTTTTGGAGTGGATGTCGACTCAACTTTACCATTTTTCATAACGATGACACGATCACTCAATGCAACTTCATCTAAGTCGTGTGTAATTGAAATAACAGTAAGATTATATTTTTGACGAATAGCTCGTATCGTTCTTATCAGTTCCAATCGTCCCTCAGGATCAAGCATACTAGTCGCCTCATCCAAGATGATAACTTGTGGACGCATAGCTACAGCTCCTGCAATGGCTACACGCTGCTTTTGTCCCCCAGATAAACGTGCAGGCTCCCTCATTTTAAATTCAGACATGCCTACCAAATCAAGTGCTTGGTCCACTCTTTCTTTCATGTCTTTCAAAGGAATACCTTTATTTTCCAAACCAAAGGCGACGTCATCTTCAACAGTTGCCCCTACAAATTGGTTATCAGGATTTTGAAATACCATGCCAATCTTGTGACGTAACTCCCAGACATTATCTTCGGTTAACTCTTGTCCATCAATGATAATCTGGCCTGACTCCGCCTCTAAAAGCCCATCTATTAAACGAACAGTAGTGGATTTCCCAGAACCATTATGACCAATAATAGATAGCCATTCTCCTTGTTTCACATGAAACGATACATTCTCCAATTGATAATGTGTTTGATTACTATCATATTTAAAAAAGAGATTATTAACGGTAATAATATTTGTCATTATTTAAAAGTATCCTTAAATAAGAAGCCTGCACCTTTAAAATAGTCGTAGCCTGAATACAAGGTAAAGAATAAAGCAATGTATAACATGATGTTACCAAGTGTCATCCAATGTACTAACAAAAAAATAACTGCAAACATTTGAGTAGCCGTCTTTATTTTCCCTGGCATAGCTGCAGCAAGTACTGTTCCACCTGTTTCAACTAAAAGTAAACGCAAACCTGTAACTGCTAGCTCTCTACAAATGATAATAGCTGAAACCCAAGCCGGTGCTAAGTCTAGTCCAACTAACATGATAAAAGCACTCATAACTAGCATTTTATCAGCTAATGGATCTGCAAATTTCCCAAAATTTGTTACTACTTGCCATTTACGTGCTAGATAACCGTCTAGGTAATCGGTCAAGCTTGCAATAGCAAATACAATAGCTGCAACAATATGCCAAGTTGTACTTGTTGTTACTGAAGTTAATACTATAAATAACGGAATCATTAAAATTCTGACTACAGTTAATAGATTCGGAATATTTTCTTTCTTCACCATAAATTCTCCTTTTGGAAACATAGTATTCCTATATTATGTTATTTCAAAACTAGTAAAAGACTTTTGACATACCAACTTTATAGATGTCTAAGCTTCCTTATTATATCAAAATTTCAGATTATTTACGAAGATTTTGGAAAAATAACGAAGTCAGATGTGTCAGCATTATCTAAGAAATCCTTACCAATCGTAATGACATCTTCCAAGTCTAATTCTTCAACGATAGATGGCAAATCTAAATACATCGTTTTTCCATCATATAAATAGGTGACGAATTGCATTGCGAGATTTTCAATAGAATCTAAGCTCCTTAAAAAATCGCCATAGAGCTCTCTCTTAACGTTTTGTAAGTGGCTTTCGGTAAGATCAGATGATTGCAAAGCATTTTTTAGCAATAACCTCAACTGAGTTGAAAAAGCAATTGGCTCTGTCGTATCTAAAGAAATAATAACGCACTCAAAATCTGGATGAACTTCAATTTCTATATCAAAAGAGTCATCAATTTGACCAGATTCGTACCAGTCTTGATTAATTGTAGAAGTCCATCCTAAAAGCATTGCAAAAAATAGCTGTAATCCGATTTTCTCTTTTAGGTAAGAACCATGTCTCATATGACTTGATTTTCGATAACCAATAGCTAATTTAGGTTTTGTCACTGTCATATGGCAAGAGTTGTTTTTTATAACAGGTTCAAGACTAATAGAATCTCGGTCAATATTCTGTGAGTAACTTGTTAAATGAGAATTTTTTTGAAGGTAAGTTATAATTTCTTGTGGACTAAATTGTCCAACAAGAACTAAATTCATATTAGACAACTGATAAAAGTCTTTGTGATTTTCTTGTAAATCGGTTAAGGTTATTTGAGAGATTGATTGGTAATCTCCAGCGATATCAAATGCTAATGGAGAGTTGGGATAAAGGTTCGATAACACTCCTTGATAAAGCCTATATTCAGGGTCATCTTGATACATTTCAATTTCTTGTTTGATAATGTCTTTTTCTTTAGTAATTGACTCTTCTGTAAAGTTTGTTGTCAATACAAAGTCAAGTAGTATATCTAAGCAGTTTGTAATGTGACTTATAGTTGAAAAATAAAAACTAGTTTTATCAAAAGTTGTAAAGGCATTACTCTCGGCGCCATATTTAGTAAATTGAGTTGCAGCGTCTTGTCCTTTATCCAGTTCAAATAATTTATGTTCTAAGAAGTGAGCAATTCCTGCCGGATAATGTTCTACACAACCATTCCTCGTATATCTTGTATGGAGTGATCCAAAATTTGCTGTCAATACTCCAACAGTTTCCTTAAATGATGGTTTTGGAATAAGGTATACATTTAGCCCGCTCTCTAATGTTAACTTATATACTTCCTCCTGAAGGTTCTGATAAGTTATTTTATTAACTGTCATCCTAGTTTCCTTCCAAAAAATAAAAAGCTTGTAATTTTAATTTTGTTGCTACGCTGACAATATCTGATTTTGTTACATCGTCCACTTTGTCAATGAATAGTGCTGAAGTATGAAACTGATCTAAATAATGTTCATGATAAATGTGGTCAACTATGACCTTAGGATTATCAGAAGCTAAAACATAGTTCATTTTCAATATATCTTTTGTTTGTTTCAATAATGTAGAAGAGAACCTGCCCATCTTAATATTATTGAATTGCTTATTAATAAGCTTCAAAAAACGCTCACGATTCTCTCTATCAATACCTGCATATATCGTAAAGAGACCTGTAAAGCTGTCAAATTGACTACCTATAGTATAGGCTAAACCTTGCTTTTCTCGAATTTCTGTAAACAACAAGGAATGGGCAAAAGCACCAAATAAACCGTTAAATACTATTAAAGCAAAATAATCTTCATCTTTATAAGTTATTGGAAGATGATAAGCCAATTGCATAATAGATTGATTAACGTCCTTATCTTCTACTTGACTTCTCGTTATATTTTCATAAGTCTGCGTATAATCAAAAGCTAATACTTTGTGACGTGGCTCAAATGCCATACGATTAAATGCCTGAATCATTCGATAGTCATCAAAATCTCCTACGACAAAAATATCTAATTGATCTTCCTTAAGCATCTTCTGAAATTCTTGATAAGCTGTAAATGAATTTTCTGATTCCACTAAAGATGCTGTACCATACTTAGGTAAACGAAGTGTCTTATTATTGTAGAATAAAGATTTTAGTGCTAAGTCACTGCTATAAAAATTATCTTCAATATCGGCCTCTAAATATTGAATAAGGTTTTTCTTCTCAGTATCAAAAATAGATGTTTGATACTGTTCTAAAGAAATTAAAGGAGAAAACAGCATATCCTCCAAGAATGTAATAATTTGTTCAACGATATTTTCTTGTTCTAAAGTAAAGGTATTTTTAACAAATACAATATCAATATCAACAATGTGAACAAGACCCTTAGTAGAAATCTTAGTTGATAAACTAGCACCATATAAGGAAGCTAACTTTTCTCGAAATTCTTGTACCTTAGGGTACTTAGCATTTGCAGTAACTAACATTTGAGCAACGAGCGATCTACGTGCTACTGTTTTATTATTAAAATCACCTGAAAATCGAAAAGTAAGATGATTAGTCTTAAATTGTTGGTTTTTAATTAAATGTAGAGAAACGCCTTCAACTATTTTCATTCAATATCCTTTGTGTTCTGTATTGTTAGCTAAGATTATATCATTTTTAAAGGCGTTAAAAAAGATTAAACATCCAAGATATGATTAATTCTAAATTTCAATCTTCTTCAAAATTGACAAAGTCGTCAACCAATATTTACTCCCATTTTTTATACCTTGTCTCCATATCATAAGTTCAACTCAAAAAATAATTTTATGCTATAATGATGTGATATCTAAAATTGGAGATTAAAAAGTCATGGATTATAAATTATTTGATGAATATATTACTTTACAATCACTTCTAAAAGAGATTGGTATCATTCAAAGTGGCGGAGCCATTAAAAAATTTTTAGCGGATAATCAAGTATTGTTTAACGGTGACCTTGAAAATAGGCGTGGAAAGAAACTCCGCCTGGGGGATATTATTACTATTCCTGATCAAAATATCGAGATCATTATAAGGAAGCCATCAGATCAAGAAATTGAAGAACGTAATGTAGAAATAGCTGAAAAACAGCGTGTTTCAGCAATCGTTAAAGAAATGAATAAAAACACCAACAAAGATAAATCAAAAACTAGCAAAAAACCAGTTCGCTTTCCAGGGACATAAAAATGTGGATAAAAAATATTTCTTTAAAACATTATCGTAATTATGAAGAAGCACAAGTAGATTTTTCACCCAACCTCAATATTTTCATTGGCCGCAATGCTCAAGGAAAGACAAATTTTTTAGAAGCAATCTACTTCTTGGCTTTGACTCGAAGTCATCGTACCCGTTCTGATAAAGAACTTGTACATTTTAAACACCATGATGTACAAATTACAGGTGAGGTAATCCGCAAAAGCGGCCATCTTAGCTTAGATATTCAATTATCTGAAAAAGGAAGAATCACTAAGGTTAACCATCTTAAACAGGCAAAATTATCTGATTATATTGGGGCTATGACTGTCGTACTTTTTGCCCCTGAAGATCTTCAATTAGTTAAAGGTGCACCTAGCCTAAGACGGAAATTTTTAGATATAGATATTGGACAAATTAAGCCAACGTACTTAGCTGAACTTTCAAATTACAATCATGTATTAAAACAAAGAAACACTTATCTAAAAACTACTAATAACGTCGACAAAACTTTTTTATCAGTCCTTGATGAACAATTAGCTGATTATGGAAGTCGTGTCATTGAACACCGTTTTGATTTTATCCAAGCCCTAAATGATGAAGCGGACAAACATCACTACATTATCAGTACTGAGTTAGAACATTTATCTATTCACTACAAATCGTCAATAGAGTTTACAGATAAGTCAAGTATTAGGGAACATTTTTTAAACCAATTATCTAAAAGCCACTCAAGAGACATCTTTAAGAAAAACACAAGCATCGGACCTCATCGTGATGATATTACTTTCTTTATTAATGATATCAATGCTACTTTTGGTAGCCAAGGGCAACAAAGAAGCCTTATTTTATCATTGAAATTAGCAGAAATTGAGCTAATAAAAACCGTTACCAACGATTATCCGATTCTCTTACTTGACGACGTCATGAGTGAACTTGACAACCATCGTCAACTAAAACTCTTAGAGGGAATCAAAGAGAATGTTCAAACATTTATTACTACAACAAGTTTAGAGCATTTAAGTGCTTTACCTGATCAACTCAAAATCTTTAATGTTAGTGATGGTACTATTAGTATTAATGAAAAAAAAGCAACAGATTAATCTGTTGCTTTTTAATAAGATTTAACAATACCAAGTAATATAGCACCCATAACAAAACAAAGGATACCCATGACAACCCATTTCTGTTCTTTCTTCGTTTTTGTCTCACCTAAAAATAAAATACCACCAATAATAGAGATAATTACTCCAAGTTGAGAAAAACTAAAAGCAATTGCTAGCCCTGCTTTAGCTGCTGCCAATAACATGAAGACATTACCAACGCCCCACATGAGACCTGTAATCATATTTTTAACAACAACAGCCTCAAAGTTAACACGAAACTTCATGAAACAAATTGCACCTAGACACATTCCAACAGCCATGGGTAAAATAACGGCCATAGCGTCGAACTTCATAATGTTATTAAATAAAACTGCGTACGAGATGTAACCTACAGTTGAATAAGCAATTGTAGCAAATCCTTTTGAAAACTCTTGATGTGTTGCCAAAGCTTGTTCTGAGACATCACGTTTACTTGAGAAATAGAAGCCGATAACTAATAATGTCAACGCTGTCAATCCTAAAATAAATTGGATTGGCTTAGTCCATTCATGAAAGACTAAAGCACCAACTAGGCTTCCACCTACTAATTGTGCACCACTTGACAGTGGATTAGCAACAGAGACTCCCATATATTTCATTGCTTGAAATTGACCATTTTGGCCGACTGACCATAGGATACCACCTAAGATACCAAAAATCCACAATGAGGCAGTCATCTCTGGCTGTTTAAATAACCATACGATAATCGCAAATAGCAATGCTCCTAAAGTCATCCCAAATGTTTGTTGATTTGGACGCCCTCCAATTTTATTACTAACAAATCCAATACTTCCCCACGCAAACATGGGAATCAATGCAATAAGTAAACCTTCCAATTCTTTCTCCTTACAATGGAATATTAAGTATTACCTATTTTCAATCCTAGAGAATCTATTGACTAACTTTATTAGCAAGATCAGCAAATACTATAGCTTTATCAACACTATCTTTTTCCAAAGCTATAATGACTTGTTTTATCAATAAATTGACCAGTGATTTAGAATAAGGTAACTGTTCTTTAGTCATATTACTAATCTTATTTAAAATAACATCTTCATTTAAAATATCTTGAAAATAGCAGATGACTTTGAAATAAAAATCATTGTACTGTTTCACACCATTCAGATAAGTAACTACCAGGTTAATCTCATCTTGAGGCAGCCTCATATTTAACCCTAAATTTGAAATAAAAAGTTTAGCCAATATTTTGAGAACATTGCTTTCTATTCTATCACAGGATTGTTGTTTTTGGAAACTGAAAATTCTCATGATATCTTCATTATCTCGATAAGATTCTAGTAAAGTTAGCTGCTCTAAATCAGTATTAGAAGTTCCAGCCTTAACTTTTGAATCTAGAATGGATACTTCATTGATAGTTACCCCAACCTCCAACGTTTGTAAAGCTTTAATAAATTTATCAATACCTATTTGTGTCTCACCATTTTCAAAACGTGATAGAGTTGATTTTGATAATTGAGCACTTTTGGCTAGAGAACTTAGGGATATACCTTTGTCTTCTCTCAACTCTTTTAAAATTTTTCCATAATTTTTCATACAAAAACTTTACTATATTTGTTTCTTTTATGCAACAAAAAGCATCCTCATAGGGGATGCTTTTTGTCCTTATTTTAGTGTACTGAATAATTTGGTGCCTCATTTGTAATTTGAACATCATGGGGATGGCTTTCTTTCAAACCAGCTCCTGACATTTCAACAAATTGAGCATTATCATGAAGTTCTTTTATGTTCGCTGCACCTACATATCCCATACCAGAACGAATGCCACCAAGCATTTGGAAAACAATATCGGCTACTGAACCTTTGTATGCTACACGACCTTCAATACCTTCTGGAACCAATTTGTTAGCCTCGTTTACAGAACCTTGGAAATAACGATCGCTTGAACCTTTTTTCATTGCTGCAATTGAGCCCATACCACGGTATGTCTTGAACTTACGCCCTTGGAAAATTTCTGTTTCTCCTGGCGCTTCATCTGTTCCTGCAAACATTGAACCTAGCATAACTGCATTTCCACCTGCTGCAAGTGCTTTTACAATATCACCTGAATATTTAATACCACCATCAGCAATGATAGTCTTACCGTACTCACGCGCAACAGCCGCTGCATCGTAAATAGCTGTAATCTGAGGAACACCTACCCCAGCAACGACACGAGTCGTACAAATTGAACCTGGACCAATACCAACTTTAACGACATCCACACCTGCATCATAAAGTGCACGCGCTCCTTCTGCTGTAGCAATATTTCCCGCAATCAATGTGCGATTAGGGAAGTGAGCACGAATTTCAGCAATTTTACGGAGCACACCAGCTGAATGTCCATGTGCTGTATCAATGACAATAGCATCTGCACCTGCTTCAAACAAAGCTTCTGCACGTTCAAAAGTATCAGAGGTTACACCTACTGCACCTGCAACTAAGAGACGTCCAAATTCATCTTTTGCTGCCTTAGGAAATTCAATAACTTTTTCGATATCCTTAATAGTAATAAGTCCTGAAAGACGTCCCTCATCATCTACTAAAGGTAGCTTTTCAATACGATGCTCATGAAGAATACGCTCCGCAGTTTCAAGATCTGTACCAATAGGAGCTGTTACAAGATTTTGACTTGTCATGTGCTCTGAGATTAGTTGTTTATAATCAGAAATGAAACGCATATCACGGTTAGTAATAATTCCAACTAATTTACGATTCTCGAGTGTCTCTACAATAGGAACTCCACTAATGCGATAGTTTTGCATCAATTCCTCAGCTTCAGAGACAGTATTATCTGGTGTCAAGAAGAATGGGTCAATAATAACACCATTTTCTGAGCGTTTAACTTTACGAACTTCTTCTGCTTGATCAACTATTGACATATTTTTATGAATGATACCAAGCCCACCAGCACGCGCAATAGCAATAGCCATCTTACTATCTGTAACTGTATCCATTGCAGCTGTAATGATTGGAATGTTTAATGTCAAATTATCAGCCAACTTTGTCTTCATATCAACTTCATTTGGTAAAACATGGCTTTCAGCAGGAATAAGCAGAACATCATCAAAAGTAAAACCTTTTTTCAAAAACTTAGTATCCCAATTTGACATCAAAAAATCCTCTTTTCTTAGATAGTAGATATAAAAAATCCCATTAAAATTATATTGTTACTATCATATCACGCTAAAATCATTTGTCAATATAAAAAGAGCATAGAATTAATAGCTTCTAGCTCTTTAAAGTAATGAAAAAATCTTCTTAATTTTCTATTTTTTTGAGAAGAAGAAAGGCGGCGTATACTGACTTAATTTCTCAAAACACTTTTGAGCTTCTTCACTATTATTACAAATAATCAAACAAGTATCATCACCACAGACAGTTGCTAAAATCTCAGGTAATAAAATCGAATCTAATATGGAGCCAAAAGATTGAGCTAGGCCAGGTAGTGTCTTCAAAACGATTTGATTTTGAACTGGAAACAGCATGACTAGGGCATCTTCCATGTAAAAACGTAACCGTTCTTCCCAACGCTTCTGAGATATACTATGAATCTCATAATAAGTTTCTGTAGCATTATCACTGCTTTCGTTAACCTTAATTAAATTAAGTTCTTTCATATCTCGAGATAATGTTGCTTGCGTCACTGAAACGCCATTTTTTTCTAGTAATTCCCTTAACTCATGTTGTGTACGCACCTTAGTCTCAGAGACTAAGGAACGAATTAATTGGTGTCTTGTTTCTTTTTTATTCATATAAACTCCTTATTCAATGAATTTCTTGAAATAATTTTTATTATTATAGAGAAGTTTCTTTCCTTTCATTTCAACGATATCTTTTTGGCGTAATTCCTTTAAAACATGACTAACTGTCTCGCGAGTAGTTCCGCTCATATTGGCAATTTCAATCGTTGTAATAGGAAAAGGTAAATGTCCCCTTTCTGTAGGAACTTGCAAAAGTAGAGTTGCAAGCGATTGGATAACTCTCATACTGGCACTTGAAGTCACCATATTACGAAGTCGTATTTCATGAACTCGTAATAGCTTAGAATATTTCCGACAAAGATGCTTCATTTGATTGATATTTTGAAGAGAGTATTCTTCGTATAAAGCCATTGGCAGAGAAAAATACTCAATATCCGTAATAGCTACTGCTGAAAAATGGTAATCATCATCCAAAAAGAGACCTCCATAAGGAAAAACTGTATCTTGTCTAACATAATCTGTATAAATAAAAGAACCAGAAGCGTCTGATTGTTCAATTTTTACATGTCCTGACTGGATTAAAAACAGTTTTTCACGGTAATCACCTTCAAAAAATAAGGTATGATTTTTTAGAGCTGTACGATGTTTAATGTGGCTCACAATATGGTCAAATTGTTCAATAGTAAAGTGTTTAAAATCATCTAGTTGTCTGAAATAAAAATATTGTTCTTTTGTAATCACCTGATTTTCTAGACCTTTCTAATCATTAGATGCGAACATTTTTTGTATAATGAAAATTTTTTAATGTATAAAATTTTCTTGTCACGATAAATCCTCCTTCATTATAGCAAAAAAATTCGTAGAAAGAACGTTTTTCATTGAATTTTGAAAACGTTTTTGAGAAAATGTAATTCTTCTGATATCTTTTAAAAAAATTGAGAGGCCTTCATGACTAAATTTATTGTTGATTCATCGTACTGGAATTTGTTTCCAACTTCTAAGATTGGGGTAATCTTAATCAAAGATTATCACATGGACAGGAACCTTGAAACAGAACTTAAACAGTTACTGTCTGATAGTTATTCTTTAGCAAAAAAATATTTGCAAGAGAAAGAATTCAGTCAAAACAGAGTTATCCAAACTTATCGCAAAGCATATCAAACCTTTAAAACTAAAAAAGGTGCACGTTCAAGTATCGAAGCATTATTGAAGCGAGTTAATTCAGGAAACGAAATTACTAGTATAAATCCTCTAGTTGATATCTATAATGCCGCTAGCCTTAGGTTTGGATTACCTATTGGTGCTGAAGATAGTGATACATTTAGCGGTGATTTAAAACTAACTATTACCAATGGTGGTGATGAATTTTACTTGATTGGCGAAGATTTTAACAGACCAACTCTTTCAGGTGAGCTTGCCTATGTTGATGATGTTGGAGCAGTTTGCCGCTGTTTTAATTGGCGTGATGGAAAACGTACTATGATTACCGATAATACTCAGAACGCTTTTTTAGTTATCGAATTAATTAATAATAGAAGAGAAATTATTTTTAAAGAAGCGTTGGACTTTATCGCCACCAATACAAATCGCTTTCTAAATGCTAAAACACAGACCATCATATTAGATAAAGAACACAGTGAAATAACGCTATAACATTAAAACGAAAAGTAAAAATTTTACTTTTCGTTATTTTTTTAGGTTAATAATTTCTCACTTTCCAACGAT
>OKBY01000018.1_pt1 | contig 134831 bp, 127 predicted proteins | sample 1601571 | NCBI WGS metagenome assembly OKBY01 (sample SAMN04436618, study PRJEB24849) | human gut metagenome | biome: human gut; feature: NICU; material: stool | host: Homo sapiens | place: USA: Saint Louis, MO | collected 2009-12-25 | reverse complement strand
GTTACTGAATTTCGTATCTATTTATTCAAAGGAAAATCTCAAATAACTCATTATGAAGAATGCGATACGAAATCTAATTCTCATGTTTATATAGTTTTATTATCAAAAACTACCTAATGCTCTATTGAAAAAACTAGACTTAGGGTAGCGATGATAAACAATGAACTGATGTCTGGTTAAGGAAATAGTTATTAAGCAATACAGATTTTATGATGCATACTGGCTGTTTCAATAATCATCCCGTACTTGACAGTACCTATCTAAGTTTACATAAGTTCACCTCCCAATTTAGCTTACAATAAATAGACATTTAACTCTTAAAGCGAAGAATTACGTTTACTAGTAAAATTATCAATCTATAAGTTACTAGACACCAGTGACAAAATAGTGTTGCCTAAATACTAGATTACATACCTTTTATGAAACGTTTATGAAATAAAATTTTTTCCATATTATATTAATTTTTTTATTTTCAAAAGAGCTATGCTAATTTCTTTTATCCCTTACTCTAATCCATTTATATGAAATTCAGTTGTAAAAATAAAGTCTTATGCTAACATAGTAGTTTATGTTTTATTAACGTTCTTTTGGGCGGCATTGGAGCGCATAAATTTTACGCAGGAAAAATAGGCCAGGTTTTTTTATATATTTTTTTTAGTATTACCTTTATTCCTGGAATTATCGACCTTATCGAAGCTTTGATGGCTCTCGGAAAACAAACTGATGAATATGGAAATATCATCGTTTAATGAAACAAAAAGCCTCACGCTCAATTTTTGGTCGAGGAGAGCGTGAGGCAAGACAGTATAAGAAATAAGCATTAAATGGCTCGTTTTCTTGTAGCTATTTTAGCAAATTTAGAAAGGTTAAGCAATCTGAACGGCTCCCTGTCAAGTAGACAGTCAAATAATAAAAGATAAGTTATGCAACCTGATTCCTGAATTCTAGAGGAGTCAGGTTGTTTAATTTTGATTGATAACGTTGTGTGTTGTAGAATTCGATATAACGTGCCACATCATTGACCAACTCATCATAAGAGTTGTATTTCTTAAGGTGGTAAGACTCAGTCTTGAAAAACCCAAAGAAACTTTCAGTTGGTGCATTATCAATACATTTGCCAATCCGGGACATGGATAAGGTCAGACCAGCTTGTTGTATGATATAACGGTATTCTTTGGAAGTATATTGACTACCTCAATCGCTATGGATGATAGGTGTGGCTCCTGGATTGAGCTCTAGCCCCTTTTTAATGGTCTTCATAACAAGTGGATTTCATTGTTGTGACTAATCTCATAAGCGATAATAGAACCGTTATACAGGTCTTTAATCGCACTGAGATAAGCTTTAGCTCCCAGACCGTATTGAAGATAGGTGACATCTGTGCACCATTTCTGGTTATGAGCTGTGGCTGTAAATTCACGATTAAGAATATTTTCTTCGTAAAATCTGTCACCAGCTTTTGTACAAGCATGGCTAACACGACGAATGACTGAACTAATCCCCAGAATGTTCATCAATCAACGAATCCGTTTCTTGTTTTAAGTTGTCCCAAGTTGACGATTAATAAATGTTGTCATACGGCGATAACCTAAGATACCATTGTAGAGTCTATGAAGTTCCTTGATTTTAGCCATTAGCTTTGTATTTTTTGTCTCAAAATCTGTTTTTTGACGATTGAGCCACTTGTAATAGCCTGAACGAGACCCCTTCAAGAGTTGGCATAAGGCCTGAATAGGCACATTAGATTCCTCATCGTAATAATTCTTGATTACTTGGAACTCCGCTAAATGCTTACCTAGTCTTACCGTCTGTTTCCTCGTTTGATGTCTTCTAACTTTTTTAGTAAACTAACCTCGATTTCTAAGAGACGATTACGTTCCTCCAATTGTTTAATCTTGAGTTAAAGTTGCTCAATCTCGGTTAAATCAGGCCTACTCTCCAACCCTTTCACACGTCTATCAACCAAACCTTGTGAGCCATTCTTCTCAAGCTTACGCACCCAAGAATAAATTTGTTGGTAGGAAACACCAAACTTCTCAATAGCTGCTTGATAGTCTTTCCCATGGGCAATGGTGTAGTTAACAATCTCTACACGTTCTTCAAATGTGGCTTGCCTTCCTTGTTTCATACGGCTATATCCTCTACTAGTGGCTTTCAAGTCTTCACCACTAGTATACCGTTTTATCCACTTTTGGAGAACAGAGCGACTTGAGATATCATACCATTTACAAATATCTCTAAGAGAGCCTTTTCCATCAAGGTAGCCTTGAACACCCTGTTCTTTAGCTAATGTGGAGTATATCAATGGCGTATTTCCGTAAACGCGACAACGGGTGGGAATATCGAATATCGTATAAACATATAATAGGAAATATATTACTTTGCAATATTACTTCCACTAAATATCAACAAGTCATAAATCATTATAGTCAAACGCATGTGCAAGATACAGTAAAGCGTTTTAACATACATGTAAAAGCCTGCGTATCCATGGCTGTTCACGAGGGATATATAGAAAAAAATTTTTGTTTATTCACTAAGGTTAAAGCAAAAAATAAGGGGCGTAAATAGAGATAAAATTTCTTGAAACCAATGAATACTTACGCTTGATAAAAATTTGTAAAGAAAAATCACAACATCAATCGTATGCAGCGTTATACCTCATCGCTAAAACTGGCATGCGCTTCGCTGAATGTTTAGGTTTAACAGTTAATGATATTGATTACACTAACAAATATTTATCAATTAATAAAACTTGGGATTATCATTTCAACCAAAGATACCTGCCAACAAAAAACAAAAGTAGTATCAGAAATATACCAATTGACAATGATACATTATTTTTTTTGCATGAATTTACAAAAAATAAAAACGACAGATTATTCGACAAACTTTCAAATAATGCAGTCAATAAAACTATCCGAAAAATAACTGGTCGCGAGGTACGAGTGCACTCTCTCAGGCATACATTTGCAAGCTATCTAATTTCCATCTCTCAAGTTTTAGATCACGAGAATTTAAATATCACTTTAGAAGTTTACGCACATCAATTACAAGAACAAAAAGATAGGAACGATAAACTTAATCAGAGAAATTTGGGGCGGATTTGGGGCAAAATAGCTCTAAACCGCTATTTACATGCAATGAATATGTCCCCTGCCGGAATCGAACCAGCAATTACTCCTTAGGAGGGAGTTGTTATATCCATTGAACTAAGGGGACCTAGTAAAAAAACTGCCCACAGGCAGATTTTTTACGTCTTGGTTGTCCAGTTTTAAAACATAGTTACTATCCTCAAACAACCAAGCATTTTTAAAATCTGATCATCAAAATTAACGACGGATTTCTTTAATACGTGCAGCTTTACCTTGCAATGCGCGTAAGTAGTAAAGTTTAGCACGACGTACTTTACCATAACGAACAACTTCGATTTTATCAACACGAGGAGTGTGAATTGGGAATGTACGCTCTACACCGATACCACCAGAAATTTTACGTACTGTGTACATTTCTGAGATTCCTTGACCTTTACGTGAGATAACAACACCTTCAAAGATCTGAATACGTTCGCGAGTACCTTCGACAACTTTAGCGTGAACACGTACAGTATCACCAGCACGGAACTCAGGGATATCAGAACGAAGTTGACCTTCTGTCAAACTTTGAATTAATGGATTCATTTTTATTCTCCTTCTCTTACTAATCTTAAGTACTTGTCTCAGCGGATTAGCCGTTTTTTGTGCGTCCATCACACACTCTCACAATTCTACCAAATTTTAACCTACTTGTAAAGCTATTTTATCTAGAAGAACAAGGTGTCATCCTTTAGAATAGTTATTTGTATATTATTTAAATTTGATTTACTGTTTCTAGGTTAGCTTTTTTCTGATTTTTGAGAGTTTAATTCATTTAATATTTGATTTTTTAAGCTACGTTTTCTATATTAGCTTTCGTGTCACTTAACTCTTTCCCATAAAGTTGAAATCCACATCAACTTTTTATCTTATAATGCATTTCACCATCGCGACTTAAATGCTTGTAGACATTATCCTAACCTAAGTTCCTACACATTCAATTGGATTTTACAGTATTTTAATGACAATCATAAAATCAATTTCTTTGAAGAAATTATATTAGCCACATAATTTTTGCATTCATAAAATTGACAAACTCCATTTTTATAAACTTTAAGAGAATAAAAAAGAGAACGGAATATTCCGTTCTACAAACTGATAAACTCTTTTAAAACTCATCACTAACTATCTAGATTGAGCACCATAAATCGTATGAGCATGTGATATGGAGTAAGCAACAAGACATACAATAACAAAATAAGGAGTGTTGGCAAAGCCAAAGACTTCGCCTCCTATTAAGATAGGACCTAACAGAGTATTCGTTGCACTCCCAAAAACGCTAGTATAGCCTAAAGCAGCAACTAAAATAACTGGCAAACCTAAAATGGGCGCAATAATCACTCCTAAACTTGCTCCGATTGCAAATAAGGGAGTTACTTCTCCTCCCTGATAACCTGCAGCCAAAGTAATAACTGTCAAACACAATTTTAACAACCAATCATAATCATAAAGGTTCTTATTAGTGAAGCTAGCCTCAATTAGATTTGTTCCCAGTCCTGAATATCGTCCAAAATGGAAGATAAACAATAAAAAAGTAGCTAACAATCCAAGTGTGAAAATCCGTTTATATGGGTTTAGCAACCTACTAGAAGCAATTAATTTAGCTTTAGCCAATAAATAAGCAAATAAATTACCACACAGACCAAAACATAGTCCTAAAACCAATAATTTTAGAATAATATCTGGTGTTAACGCCATTGATGTTGCTATACTATGAGAAAATTTTTCTAAACCTAAAGAATGTGAGACGAAATTTGCTGTCAGGGCAGCAATTAAACTTGGTAATACATACGAAACCATTAAACGACCTACTACCAAAACTTCAATCGCAAAAAAAGTAGCAGCTAAAGGAGTCTGAAATAAACCAGCAAAACCTGCTGCCATTCCCATTACTAGGAAAAGTTGAGAAGCGTTTTGTAAACGGCAATATTTTTGAAAGTAGTGTGAAACGGTAGCCCCAATCTGTACAGCAACCCCCTCACGACCTGCACTACCACCAAATAAGTGGGTTAACCAAGTTGTTAATATCACGAGAGGAACAAGACGTTTCGGAATAGTCTCCTCATTACCATGACCTACTTCAAATACCAATCCCATCCCTTTAACACTCTTACCCCCAAATTTTTGATAGACAAAAACTATAAATAAACCAACAATGCTAAGAAAAGGGAGTAGGTAAGCTATATAATCACTTCTAAAGGCTGTCAGGAATAATAGAACACGTCCAAAGACTGCTGTAATAGCCCCAACCACACCACCAATTAGTAAGCTAAAACCTAAAACAAGTACGTACTGAGCATAATTATCAAATCGTTTAATCACCGTCTACAATATTCTCCTTTTGATAAACACGAGATTCTGTCATAATGTCTTTGAAAGTTGCTCGTATCACATCGTCAAATTGATGGTTTTGGACTTTCTTCAATACATTGTTAAGCACTTCGTTTTCACGATTATTATCTAAAACTGGAAGTCGATGTTTCTTTTTAAATGCTATGACCTCTAAAATTAGACCCATTCTAGTTTCTAAAAGGCTTACTAATTGCTGATCTATTTCATCTATTTCTTGACGAATCTCTTCTAATTCCATATCTATATCTCATATTCTAGTTACAAAAGATGGTAAAAAAGTTAAAAAGACGACTCGTGTTCGTCTTTTTGGTAGCTTAGTTAAGTTTAGAAGCAATTTCTTCAGCAAAAGCTTCTAAGTTTTCAATGTCTTCGTCTTCTGCCGCTAAATCAACTTTAACACAATCAGCACCTTTTTGTGCTCCTGTTAATGCGAATTGAGCCTCGAACTCATCAACAGATTTGCAGAAGTAATCATAGAAAGTATCACCTGAACCCACTACGCCGTAAACTTTACCAGATAAATCAACCTCTGCTAAATCTTCATAAAAGTCCACGATTTCATCTGGTAAATCTCCATCACCATATGTATAAGTGGCAACAATTGCAATGTCAGCATCTTCAAAATCTGCAGCATCAACCATCGTACACTCTTCTACTTCAACATCTAGACCCAAGTCACGTAATTTATCAGCAACAATGTCAGCAATTTCTTCAGTATTTCCGGTCATGCTAGCATAAACAATCTTTGCTAAAGCCATATCTTCCTCCACTTGTAAATTACCACTATTCTATCATATTTTTAAAGAATCGTGAAGGTTATTTTAGATAGCTGTCATAGTTTTCTTGTAGCTTATGTAGTAAAGTATCTTTCTCTGAATCACTTGTAAAGGAGGCCTTCACAGCGTTTTGATTGAAAACAAGAAAGTCTTCTATTTTCGTTCCAAAATAAGTTACGAAAAGACTATATTCTTTCGTCAAATTTGTATCGGAAACAGTACGATTATCTGTATTAATTGTAATCTTACCTCCAGCATCATAAAGTTCTTGATAAGGAAAACTTTGAATACTTGAGGCTGCTTTTGTTTGTAAATTGCTAGTTAAACACATCTCTGCTACAGCATCTTCTTCGACAAATCGCTTTATTAAATCCCTCTGTCCTGTTAAAGCTGTCACATGTCCCATACGCTTAATCCCTAAATTTAAACTATCCGCAATATGCTTAGCACAACCACACTCACCTGCATGTAAAGTCATCGGGTAACCTGAGCGTTTTACTTCCTGAATAAGATCTACTAAACTATCTGTTGGATAGGAAAATTCATCACCTGCAAAATCAAAACCTACCAGGCCTTTGGGAGCCAAATCAACAATGTGTTTAATAATGTCCTTGGTCGTTTTATGAGACGATTGGCGCATACCGCAAACAAGGGCGCGTGCAACGATATTAAATTCTTTCTGAGCGTCTGCTAAACCTTCTAAGACTGCAAGGACTGTATCACTTGCAGTTAAACCTTTATCCATAGAGAGTTCTGGCGCAAAACGAATCTCAATATAAATAACATTTTCTAAAGCTGCCTGTCTAGCAACATCATAAGCAGCAAAACGTAATGCTTCCTTCGTTTGAAGAAGCGGTCTGATAAACTCAAACGTTTTAAGGTAATCTACCAAGCTTTCTGTTTGAGCTGGAGCTATAACATATTTTCTTAATTCTTTATCACTACTCGGCAGTATTATATCAGCCATATTAGCCAATTTTCTAATAGCTGGTAAAGAAAGTGAGCCATCTAGATGACAATGCAACTCCGCCTTAGCCAATTCTTTTAATACTGCTTGTGTCATAATTTATCTCCTATTAAAAAGCATTTTTACTATATTAACAAAAGTTAGCTAAAAAGCAATACATTTACAAAATATTATTATAAAAAAGATTATTAGTTAGCAGTATCCGAATTTTATAAAAAAATAACATACCATCATATAAAAATAAACAAACATTGTGACCGCTATCTTAATTTCTTTCCTCAATAAAAGATTTAAGCTATAATATAGTCAACAATATAGCCTTGTTCTTCACTAAAAGACAAAACAGTTAGGTAGGTAAAAAATGATTATTTTTCAACAAATTCTTGATAAAATCAAAGAGTACGACACCATCATTATCCATCGACATATGAGACCAGACCCTGATGCTCTTGGTAGCCAAATCGGCTTAAGGGATATCATCAGGCATAATTTTCCAAAGAAAAAAGTACTTGCTACTGGTTTTGACGAACCCACTCTCGCTTGGATTGCTAAAATGGATCAAGTGACCGACCAAGACTATCAAGGCGCTCTTGTTGTTGTTACAGATACAGCAAATACCCCACGCATTGATGATGAACGTTATAAAAAAGGTGACTTTTTAATTAAAATTGACCATCATCCAAACGATGAAGTCTATGGAGATCTCTCTTATGTAGATACTAACGCCTCTAGTGCAAGTGAAATTGTGACAGACTTTGCTCTTTCTTGTGATTTGTTGTTATCAACAAGTGCAGCAAGAGTTCTATATAATGGTATTGTAGGAGATACAGGACGCTTTTTATATCCTGCTACCACAAGTAAAACACTGAAGATTGCTAGCAAACTTCGTGAATTTGACTTTGATTTTTCTGCAATGGCACGTCAAATAGATTCCTTTCCTTTCAAAATTGCAAAATTACAAGGCTTTATTTTTGAGCAACTTAAAATTGACAAGAACGGCGCTGCATGCGTTACTTTAACACAAGAAGACCTAAAACGCTTCGATGTAACAGATGCAGAGACTGCTGCAATCGTTGGTGTACCTGGAAAAATTGATATTGTAGAAAGTTGGGCAATTTTCGTTGAACAAAGCGATGGGCATTATCGTGTGCGCCTACGTAGTAAGTCACACATCATTAATGAAATAGCTAAACGTCATAATGGTGGCGGACATCCTTTAGCCAGCGGAGCTAATTCTTATAGTTTGGAAGAGAATCAAGCTATTTACCAAGAAATCCAGGAAATACTTTCTTTATAATTTTACTTTTTTTATCAAAACACTTGTCAAGACTATTCTTATTTGATAGAATAGAGTGGTTAATAACTATGACTCAGACGAGTTATGGCAGAAAGGAAATTTTTAAAGATGAAAAAAGACATCCATCCAGATTATCGTCCAGTTGTTTTCTTAGATACAACTACAGGTTACAAATTCCTTAGTGGTTCAACTAAATCAACTAAAGAAACAGTAGAATTCGAAGGTGAAACTTACCCACTTATTCGTGTGGAAATCTCATCAGATTCACATCCATTCTATACAGGACGTCAAAAATTCACTCAAGCAGATGGACGTGTGGACCGTTTCAACAAAAAATATGGTCTCAAAGACGCAAACGCTGCTCAATAAGCATAGCATTAATTTTAAAAGCACTTCTATTAGAAGTGCTTTTTTCTATGTTTGAGCCTATCACGTACAAAGAAAAAAAGATGATATCGTATCCGATATCATCTTTTAAATATTAATGAGACATAAGGTCTTGGGCAACTTCACGTCCAGACATTTTAGCTGGGAAGTATGTTGGCCAGTTTTCCATTTCCTCAAATAATTTTTCTTGGCTTTCTGAACCCCAGAAGATATGGAAGTGTTCAGCTTTATTCGGTTTAATACCATGGTCACTAAATTGGATATATTTGAATTGACCAGCATCTTTTTCTTTAGCTTCAAAGAGATAACGTACTCCACGATTACCTTTTTTATAAGTTAAGATTTTGTAACCTGCATATTTGTATGTAAATGTTTGTGATTTACCATTACGTACAAAGGTCATTTGATGTTTTTTACCATCAATCTTGATTGATTCTACGTCAGTCTTGTAACCTGCTGTATAATATTTTTTGTACTCTGCAGCAGTCATATCTTTTTTAGATTTAGCTTTGTAATCCCAAACTGGATCAAGTGTCCCATCTTGAAGAAGAGGATATACTGATTGCCAATTACCAGAGTAATCTGTCAATTTACGGTCTTTAACATCTTTAGTTTTAAAGTAACCTGTTTCAACTGTTTTAGTTTTATCTTCTTCAGGAGCTACTTCTTTACCTGCAACATCTGTTGTCTTTTTAAGAACTTTCAAATTACGTCTCATAACTGAGAAGTAATCTTCGCCAGCTGCCATTTCTTTTTTAGAAAGTCCTTCAAGTGGACTAAGCACAGCTGTTTTCACGCCAACTTCATCTGCTAAAGTTTTAGCAACTTTATTTGAAGCATTTTCTTCAAAATAAATGTAGTTGATGTTATATTTCTTGATGTATTTAGCTAATTCGCCTAAACGTTTTGATGAAGGTTCTGCATCTGGAGTAAGACCAGCAATTGGAACTTGATTTAAACCGTAATCAAGCGCCATGTAACCAAACGCTGCGTGTTGAGTCACAAAACTCTTTTGTTTAGCATTTGACAAACCATTTTTGTATTCTTTGTCAAGCTCTTTTAATTTTGCAATGTAAGCATCTGCATTTTTGTTAAATGAAGCTGCATCTTTTGGATAAGCTTTGACAAATTTATTACGGATGTTTTCTACAACAGAAATCGCACGTTCTGGAGACAACCATACGTGTGGGTCAAGTTCATGATGATGCCCTTCATGACCATGTCCTTCATGTTCTTCACCTTCTTCTTCGACGCCTTTAGTAAGTAACATATCGCCAGTACCTTTAATAGTTGTTACTTTTTTGGATTTAACTGACTTAGCTACTTTTGGAGCCCAAGTTTCCATGTTATCATCCATGTAAACAAAAGCATTTGAATCTTGGATGGCAGCGATGTTTTTAGTTGATGGTTCAAAATCATGCGGTTCTGTACCTGCTTTAATTAACATAGATACATCAGCTTTATCACCAACGACATTTTTTGTAAACTCATAAACTGGGTAAAAAGTTGTTACCACTTTAAGTTTACTATCAGCCCAAACTTGTTTAACTTGAACAAGTTGCCAAGCTGCAAACATAGCTACAAAGCTCATCAATAAAAGAAATTTCTTTCTCATTTTTTCTCCTTTTTATTTAACCCGTTATTTACCAGTTAATATTTTACTAGTAAAGTATAGCACGATATTTTTTTTTTGCAAGTTTTATATACTTATGCAAGCGTTTTTATCTTAAAAAACCCGGAAAATATTCCGAGTTTTTTAATCTCCCATTGAAAAGCGATTTGTCATTAAATTACTTGCATCAAATAGAATACGATTTAACAATTCTTGGCTTTCTTTTTGGATATAGTCACTCATTTCTTGATTTTTCTGTTGAAAATCAATCTCTTTATTCTCAGCAACTTCTCTATCAACACCGTTAATATGTGCATGTCCTTGAGCCATCGTTCTCTCGATATAGCTTTCAATATCAGCTTCATGTTGATAAAAGTGTGGATCTGCTAGAGCTGCAATTAAACGATTGGTCCAATAAAAATTATCTGTTGAAGCATCCTTGGTTGTATTCGAAAAATAGTTTGGTACAGTCTCAACTTGTGTAAACAACGGCACCATGGTTGCAAATGGCATAGAGCCATAAGATAACCATTGAACACCTGTCGTTTCAAGTGATTTATTTGGTCGTAATTGTAGAATAGACGTTTGACTAGTTCGGTTGATACCAACTGAACGAAAAGCTCTCCTACTTACCGCATCCCCTTCTGGTCCATATGGGTCATACACACTGTCTTGATAATGATCACTCAACACATATTTAATATCCTCAACAGTAATTTTTCGGTAAGGCTTTTGACACCAGGGAATAAACAAGCTACGTGGATCCTGTTCAATTTCAGGATTTAAAAAACGCTGCATTGCCCAACTTCTTGGTGTGTTGTAATGACGATCTTTATCACGTTGGCTACCAAAAGCATATCGAGGATTGAAATGCTCATTAGAATAGGTCAAATCTAAATGGTATTGTTCGATAAACTCTTTCAAATCACTAGAGCACATGTAGTCATCACAGTTATTAAATTCAAAATGATCAATTCCTAGTTGGTTAGGATTAGTAACATAAACATCATCAGGTACGCGACGAGCAATCCAATGATGCCCACCAATTGTTTCTAACCACCATATTTCTTCGGTATCTGAAAAAGCAATACCATTTGATTCATAGGTTCCATATTTTTCCAAAATAGCACCTAAACGCTCCACACCTTCTCGCGCTGACTGAATATAGGGAAGCACTAAAGTGAGTATATCCTCTTCCCCTATACCATCTGAAACCAAAGGATCTGCACCCAAAACGCGGGAATTCGTTGTAATAGTTTCTGTAGCACTCATCGCTACATTTTTACTGTTAATACCGGCTTCACCCCATATACCATCTTTTCCCAATGCGTCCGGTACTGAAGTATAAGGAAGTGGGTTATCTGGTAAATCTACTTCAAAATTTGATAAAACTGATTTGTAATGACGCGGTTGATCTTTAGATATCATTACCTTTAATTTTTTGGGTGTGAAATCGCCATTAACAGAGTCTTCCGTTCTAGCGATCATAGTCGAACCATCATAAGAAGCCTTTTTACCAACCAATATTGTTGTACAAGCCATGTGAATATCTCCTTCTATAATTCATCTGCAATTTTATTTATTTTCCGTAAGCGATGGTTAACGCCACTCTTACTCAGAGGCGTTTCTAAACTGTCTGCTATTTGTTGAATAGAGTAATCTGGATGAGCCACACGCACCTGAGCTACTTGTCTTAAATCACTAGGCAGTGCATCAAAACCAATAGTATCCATAATCTTGATAATATTATTGATAGTCTTCATACTAGCTGTGATTGTTCTAGCAATATTAGCTGTTTCAACGTTGTTAGCACGATTAATATCATTACGTGTCTCACGTATCATTTTAATCTCTTCAAAAGCATCTCTAGCTTCCATGGCATCAATGACTATCAAGAAATCCATAATATCTTCTGCTTTTTGCAAATAAGTTACTGCTCCATGTTTATGTTCAATAACCTTTGCATCTAACATAAATTTTTTCATAAGATTAGCTAAGTCTTGTGCATGGTCTAGATAAACAGAAAAAATTTCTAGTTGATATTTCCCAGAATCAGGTTCTCTAACAGTACCCGTTGATAAGAATGCTCCCCTGAGATAAGCTCTTCCATTTTCATCATTGTCCAATATAGAGTGTTCAATACCAGTTTCAATACCAAAAAAAGCATCAGCCAACTTCAAATCAGCAAGAATAACATCAACTTTTTCTTCAATAAAAACAGTATACACACGATTCTTTCGTAAGTTCGTTTTTTGATGGTATTTGATTTCTGGCTGCAAATGATAATGTTCTTCTAGCATGCTATAAATATGACGAGCAATTTTAGCATTTTCTGTAGTAATAGAAAGGTTAAGGCCGTGGTTAGCTAATCCTAAACTACCTGACATTTTGATAATAGCTGACAGTTCCATCTTATTTTCACTCTTATGACCTAGCAGCTCTTCTTTGACTTTTACTGTAAAACTCATAAATGTGTTCCTACTAAATTCATTAGTTCCTCAACAACGAAGTCACCATGATGGAAGGCTCCACCTTTTTCTAATTTTAAAAAGTTAGACGAGATGACACGTCTGGCATGTTTTCTAAGCCCTGAAAAATCATGTTCAACCTGTACCAAATACTCATCAAAATGATTGTTTTCCATATAAGACTCTGGCACTTTTTCAATATTAACCAAAACTGTATCGATAGCATCTTGTCCTAAATGACGTTTCAATACTTCAACGTGGTCTGCGTCTGTAAAATGCTCAGTTTCACCACGTTGTGTCATAATATTGCATACATAAGCTACCTCTGCCCGAGTTTCTAAAAGAGCTTGTTTAATTTCTGGAATAACTAGGTTAGGTAAAATAGAGGTGAAAAGTGACCCTGGCCCCAACACAATCATATCACTTTCTAAAATTGCATCAACAACTTTGCGGCTGGCCGTAGGAGTCTCTTCATTATAAGTATTAGTGACATACACATGGTCAATCATGCCTTTATAATCGGCTATTTGACTCTCTCCAACCACTTCATGGCCATCTTTAAAAACAGCATGCAGAGTGAGCGGATGTTCACTAGATGGATATATCTTTCCTGTTGTATGAAAGAACTGTGTTAAACTCTGCATAGCGTTATAAGTTGAACCTTGCATTTCAGCAACACCAGCAATAATAAGATTTCCTAAAGGATGACCTGCAAAATCCCCATCACCTTCTGCAAAACGATATTGGAAAATTTGTTCGTAAAACTTCGGCATATCACTCAAGGCAACCAAAACATTTCTTAGATCTCCTGGTGGTGTTAGTTGCATAACTGAGCGCAACTCACCTGACGAACCACCATCATCTGCAACCGTGACAACCGCTGTAATCTCAACATCTTCTAAGCGAAGACTTTTCAAAATAACTGGAATTCCCGTTCCTCCGCCGATAACGGTTATTTTAGGTTTTCTCATGAACGATTTACCGTCTCCTTACGCTTATTTTTATCACGATGGCTTTCATTAACTGTCCAATCTGCTTTTAAATCTTCTGATAATCTATGAGCAAAAGCGGTGCTACGATGTTGCCCACCTGTACATCCGATTGCCACAGTCAAAACAGATTTCCCTTCATTTTGATAGCCTGGTAAGATTGGCTTTATTAAGGCAAGAAGATGGTCATAAAAATCATCTGATTCATCAAAACTCATGACATAGTCATAAACCTCAGTATCTAAACCTGTCTTATCTCTTAATTCTGGTTTATAGTATGGATTTGGTAAAAAACGCACATCGAATACTAAATCCGCATCCAAAGGTATACCATATTTAAAACCAAAACTCATAACTTCGATACGAAAAGAACTTTGACTATCTTGATTTGAGAATTCTTTAGAAATGACCTTACGTAGTTGTCTTGGTGTTAATTCACTAGTGTCCACAACGTTCTGACTCATACTTTTAAGCGGTGCTAATAGTTCTCTCTCTAGAGAAATACCATCTAACACTCTGCCGTCGGCAGCAAGAGGGTGGCTACGACGTGTCTCTTTATATCGTGACACTAGCTCGGTGTCAGTAGCATCTAAAAATAGAATCTTAAAGTTAATATTATCATTAATTTCAAGGCTATCCAAAATAGAGTTAATTTCTCTAAAGAAAAGACGACTACGCATGTCAACTACCATAGCAATCTTGCTTGTATCTCCTGATTGTGCTGCTAATTCTAAAAACTTAGGCACTAGAGTAGGCGGCATATTATCTATTGTAAAATATCCTAAATCTTCAAATGACTGAATAGCCACTGTCTTTCCTGCCCCACTCATACCTGTTACAATCACAAGTTTGATTTGTTCGTCTGACATTACGATTACCTCTTTCTCTTATGTTTTATGCCATTATACCACAAATGGCTAGCAATTAGGATTTTACTTCAGAGGAAAAGAAACTCATTCTAAATAGTAAAATCTTGTCGGAATGCTCCCAAATTTGGTAAACTAGACCCAAAGGAGTTTATTATGCTTTATGAAGTAACCTCATCAAACACTCAAGGCGTTGATGGAAAAGTTTATCTCTCCAATGGAAAAATTGTGGAGACCAATCACCCTTTAAATCATTTACCAGGATTTAATCCTGAGGAATTAATTGCTTTAGCATGGTCAACATGTTTAAATGCAACTATAAAAGCTATTTTAGAACAAAAAGGATTCAAAGACCTAAAATCTCGCGTTGATGTTACTTGCCAGCTCATGAAGGAAAAGCAAGTAGGTAAGGGATTTTATTTCCAAGTTAACGCTGTTGCTAGTATTGAAAAACTGTCATTATCTGATAGTAAGCTAATCGTTAACAAAGCACACAGCAGATGTCCGATTTCAAAATTAATTTCAAATGCTAAAACAATCAATCTAGACACTGTTAAATGGTCAGTTTGAATCTTTACAAGTTAGTGCTTTCATATTATAATAAAACACGTGCATAATCGAGTATTTCTCGGACTGGTTCGAAAACTTCCCAGAATAAAAAACTAAGTGACTGAAAATATGATTGAATTTAGAAAACTAAATTCATTTTTTCGTGTGATCTTGGTAACTGCCAAGATCTTTTTTATTGCCATGACTATTGTTAATAGTTTCATAAAAGCATAGAACATTCACTAATATTAAAAGAAAGGAGACAAATGAATAAAGAAAAAATTATTATCGATTGCGATCCCGGTATTGATGATACCTTAGCACTGATGTATGCTATTCAGCATCCTAAGTTAGAAGTTGTTGCTATTACTATAACAGCAGGCAATTCGCCTGTTGAGCTAGGACTAAAGAATACCTTTGTAACGCTTGAATTACTAAACCGTCACGACATTCCAGTTTATGTTGGTGATAACTTGCCTTTACAACGTGAATTTGTATCTGCTCAGGATACTCATGGAATGGATGGCCTTGGAGAGAATAACTTTACATTGGCGCAACCAATTATCTTTCAAGAAGAATCAGCAGATTGTTTTTTAGCAAACTATTTTGAACACAAAAATGATACTTCTATTATAGCTCTCGGACCTCTGACCAATATCGCTCGAGCCTTACAAACTAATCCCAAATTAGGCAAACATTGCAAGCGATTTATTAGCATGGGAGGAAGTTTTAAATCACATGGCAATTGTTCTCCAGTTGCTGAATACAACTATTGGTGTGATCCTCATGCTGCACAATATGTATTTGAAAACCTTGACAAAAAAATAGAGATGGTTGGACTAGACATCACACGTCATATTGTATTAACCCCCAATCATTTATCTTATATGGAGCGTATTAATCCAGACGTATCAAGTTTTATCCAAAAAATCACAAAGTTCTACTTCGATTTTCACTGGCAATATGAGCATATTATTGGATGTGTGATAAATGATCCTTTAGCTATTGCTTACTTTGTTAATGAAAATATCGCTACTGGTTTTGATAGCTATACCGATGTTGCTTGTCACGGAATCGCCATGGGACAAACAATTGTAGATCAGTATCATTTTTATAAAAAAGATGCTAACAGTAAGATTTTAACCTCAGTCAATACTAATTTATTTTGGAATGATTTTATGACCGTCCTATTACATGCACAAAATTCAGTCATCATTGAAGACTTAGAAATGTTAGGACTTAACAAATGACAAAATCACCTGCTCGTTTAATTTCATTTATCTCAATCGCTATCGCCATCAACCTTGTTGGGGCTAATTTAGCTCTATTTTTACGCCTACCTATCTATCTAGATACTATAGGTACATTGTTAATAGCAGTTATCCTGGGACCATGGTACGCTGCCAGCACTGCTTTTCTCAGTGCACTCATCAATTGGATGACTACTGATATTTTTTCACTTTATTATTCACCAGTCGCCATCGTGGTTGCTATCATTACGGGTATCTTGATTAAAAGGAATTGTAAACCCTCTAGCCTATTGTGGAAATCACTGATTATTTCTTTACCAGGAACTATTATTGCTTCAGTTATAACAGTTATCCTTTTTAAAGGAATTACCTCTAGTGGCTCAAGTATTATAGCACAATTCTTACATGGAATTGGATTAGACATGACAAGTAGTTTGATACTTGTTCAAGTTGGAACAGATTATATGGATCGACTAATCAGTCTTATCCTTGTCTTTTCGACAATCACATTGTTAAAAAAACATAGTCCCAATTTAATTAACCAACGATTCTAAAGACCATAATAAAAAAGCGCACTAGCTAGCGCTTTTTTATTATGGTTTGATACGATGTAACATACGTGGGAATGGAATAGCTTCGCGAATATGTTTGGTACCAGCAACAAAAGTTACCATACGTTCAATACCTATACCAAAACCGCCATGAGGAACAGAGCCGTATTTACGAAGGTCAAGGTAAAAGTCGTATTCTGATTTATCCATACCTAGTTCATCCATTTTAGCCACAAGAGCATCGTAGTCGTCTTCACGCATTGAGCCGCCAATGATCTCTCCATAACCTTCTGGAGCTAGAAGATCAGCACAAAGAACGCGTTCTGGATTTCCAGGAACTGGTTTCATATAAAATGCTTTAAAGCTTGCTGGGTAATTCACTACAAATGTCGGCACTCCAAAGTAATTAGAAATCCAAGTTTCATGTGGTGAACCAAAGTCATCACCATGCTCTAAATGTTCATAATCTGTATCTTCATCTGCTTCATGCTCTTGAAGAAGTGTAATAGCATCATCATAAGAAACACGCTTGAATGGCTCTGCGATATAACGTTTGAGAGCCTCAACATCACGTTCTAAAATATCAAGTGCTTGAGGCGCACGATCTAGAACGCCTTGGATCAATGCTTTAACATAAGCTTCTTGGAGGTCAAGTGATTCCTCATGTGACAAGAAAGAATACTCAGCATCCATCATCCAAAATTCTGTTAAATGGCGACGTGTTTTAGATTTTTCAGCACGAAAGACTGGACCAAAGTCGAAAACTCGGCCTAGAGCCATTGCTCCAGCTTCAAGGTATAATTGACCAGATTGGCTAAGAAATGCTGGTTTCCCAAAATAGTCTGTTTCAAATAACTCTGTTGAATCTTCTGCTGCATTTTCTGATAAAATTGGGCTATCAAATTTGATAAAACCATTTTGGTCAAAGAATTCATAAGTTGAATAAATAATAGCGTTACGAATTTGCATAACAGCCATTTGTTTACGAGAACGCAACCAAAGATGACGGTTGTCCATCAAGAAGTCTGTCCCATGCTCTTTAGGAGTTATAGGATATTCATGTGACTCTCCAATGACTTCAAGGTCAGTAATATCAAGCTCATAGCCAAATTTTGAACGTTCATCCTCTTTAACAATCCCTGTTACATAAACAGATGTTTCTTGGTTGAGACGTTTAATAACGTCAAATTTTTCAAGACCTGATTCTTCACCATATTTTTCAATGAAGTTTGGTTTAAAAGCGACACCTTGGAAAAAGGCAGAACCATCGCGCAACTGTACAAACGCAATCTTACCTTTACCTGATTTGTTAGCAACCCAAGCACCAATAGTAACTTCTTGACCAACATAATCTTTAACATCAACAATTGAAATAAGTTTTTTTGACATAAGTTTCTCTCTATTTTTATTTAATTAATTTCATTACTTCCCATAAAGACATGCAGTCTACGAACAGCTTCTTTAAGGGTTTCAAGATCTGTAGCATAACTCAGACGAACATTTTCCGGCGCTCCAAAACCAGCACCCGTTACTAAAGCAAGTCCAACTTCTTCAAGAATGGCATCCGTGAATGCTGTAACATCCGTATATCCTTTCATTTCCATTGCTTTTGTAACATTTGGGAAAAGATAAAAAGCACCTTGTGGTTTAACAACCTCAAACCCAGGGACCTGACACAACAATGGATAAATGATATTAAGGCGTTCTTCAAATGCTAGCCTCATTTTTTCAAATGACTCTTGAGAACCATTTAAAGCCTCAATAGTAGCATACTGTGAGACAGCCGTAAGGTTAGAAGTTGTTTGACTGACTACTTTAGACATTGCCGCTATAATATCATGATTACCCACTGCAAAACCAACACGCCAACCTGTCATCGCATAAGTCTTAGAAACTCCATTTATGACTATCGTTTGGTTTCGAATAGACTCTGAAAGGCTTGAAATAGGGGTAAAAATATTGCCATTGTAAACCAATCGACCGTAAATATCATCTGCTAAAATTAGGATATCATGTTCGACTGCCCAATTTCCAATAGCCTCCAACTCCTCAGCTTTATAAATCATACCTGTAGGATTTGATGGACTATTAAGAAGTATGACTTTTGTCTTATCAGTCCTAACAGCTTCTAACTGTTCCACAGTTACTTTGAAGTGATTAACTTCTTTTGCTGTGACAAAAACTGGCTTACCTTCAGCCATCTTAATCTGATCAGCATAAGATACCCAATAAGGAGTCGGAATAATTACTTCATCACCGGGATTCAGTACTGTCATAAAGAAAGTATAAAGGATAAACTTAGCACCAGTTCCCACAACCACCTGATTAGGTTTAAGGGAGTAGCCATAAAAACGTTCAAAATACGCATTAATTGCTGACTTCAACTCCGGCAAACCACTTGATGGTGTGTAAAAACTTGCACGTCCATCTGTTATAGCCTCAATAGCCGCTTGCTGAATGTTTTTAGGAGTAGCAAAGTCAGGCTCCCCTAAAGTTAAACTAAGAATATCTCTTCCTTGTACTCTGAGTTCTCTTGCTTTAGCTCCCGCAGCTAAAGTAACACTCTCTTCCATATTGAGTACACGTTCTGACAAATAGGTCATTACTCCTCCTTTTATCAACGTACTACTATTATTTAATCTTGAGTCGCACTGTCAAAATCTTATTTTTAGACAATGATCTTTACCATTATATCAAAAATTTAGCCATTTCAGTCAAGACCTTGTTAATTTTTTCCTTAGAAATTTCAAAATCTCTACCAAGAGAATGCATGATGGTTTGTCCATAAGATTTAATAACCAATCTGCTATCCAAAATAATTACCGCTGACTTTTGTTCTTCTCTCCTTGTAGTACGTCCCAAGGCCTGTTTTAATTTTAAGACAGTCATTGGTAAAGAATAGTCATAAAAGAAGTTTTTCCCCTCTTTTGTTAAACTCTGCGATAGTTTCTGGATAAAATAGTCTTTGGGAGTATCAAAAGGCAATCGCGTGATAACTTCAATAAGACGATCACGATGTACAAAGTCAACACCTTCCCAAAAAGATCCTGTACCTAAAAGAAGATTGCTTTCTCCACGATCAAAACGTTTTTTAACGTTATAAGCTAAGCCATTTTTATCTTGAGTAAGATGTTTTATCTCCCACTTATCCAAATAATCAGATACCATAAACATTGTCTGTTTAGAAGTTAATAAGACTAAGGTAGGCTGCTTTAACGTCATTATATCTTGTAAACGCTTGGCTATTTCGTAAGCATACTGTTCCGGTGATAAATCAAGTATATTGGGCATAGAGGTATCAATCCATACTTTCTGATTGGCATTTTTCTCATGCGCTATCTTTTCTGTACTTATACTTGAAAATCCTCCTAAAAGATCTGACAAGTAGACTTTGGGACTGATTTGTAAAGTCGCTGATATCATATAGGTCTTTTTTGTGGGGGGGAGGAACTTTGAAAATTTAAGAAAATCTTCTCTCGCCCCACGTAAAATGGTTAAACGCTTCTCATTGACTTTGTCAGTTTCAAACCAATAGTTAGTATAAGTAGCTGTGAAAAAAGTTTGTAACTCATCTAATCCTACTACTTCTAAAGCGTTTATACTATTTTTTAGACGTTTCAACCAGGTCTCTGAAAATTCAAAAGAATTATGACGATAAAAAAGTTCTACTGCATGACTTAGCTCATAAGAGATACTTTCCAGAAGGCGCTTTTGTAATAATGGAATAGAACTATCAATTATTTTTTGAATAACCTGCAATTGGTGACTAATATCAAGTTGCCCACGAGAAAAATTTTCCAGTCCCAAAACAAGTTTCTGAGCTTCATCAAAAACTAAAACCTTCCCCTTTGCAAAATCTTTGTCATCCTGAACACGCTCAAGAAAATAAGCATGATTGATAATAACAAGTTGACTTTGTGCAACTTTATCATAACTGCGTTTCCAAAAATCCAGATCATAAAAAAGTGATGATTGAGTCACTTCTCCATCGTGTTTTAGCTGGTCAAAGTAAGATTCTAATCGTTGTTTTTGTTTAATTTCATCCAAATCACCTGTAGTCGTTTCCGTCAACCACACTAGCAGTTGCATTTTAAAACGATTTATCAATCGATTTCGATCCTGCACTTGGAGGCTCTTATAAAACGCATCTAACTTCAAGTAATTTCTCGGTCCTTTGATACTGTGACAGGGAATATGAAAAAGTTCTTGAATGTGCTTTATTTCTTTAGCCATTATTTGATCTTGCAAAATCTTTGTTGGAACAGATACTATTATTTGTTGTTTTTGAGACTGATCCAATAAAGGCAAGAGATAACCATATGTTTTACCAAGTCCTGGTTGAGCTTCTAAAAACGTTGTTGTTTGATCATTAAAATGCGCTTTAACCAAGTCAGCAAAAACAACTTGCTTAGGGCGAGCATCCATACCTAACAAAGCCATGTTAACTTGAAAATCACTAGATAATTTCTTAGGCTTTCCAACAGCTTTTTCTTTTTTTAAGACCAATCCTTGCCAGAAATAATATTCTTTAGGATTAACGAAATCAGCTTCTTGATAAGCTTCTTCAATCAATAAATAGGATTCGAACAAAAGATTATCAGCAAATGTTAAAATGGTCTCCAACACTTCTTTAGGTAAACTACTAATTTTAGCTTTTAACTTAATGAATAACTGTGCTGTAGCTCTTGCATCTGCAATAGCAGTGTGCGCATCTGTTAATTCAATATTTAAGCTTTCTGCTAATGCCCCTAAAGAATATTTTTCTAAACAGGGATAAAATACTTGTGATAATTCTACTGTATCTATCCTTGGTGTACGTAACTCGCAGCCTTCTAAAAATAGTTGCTCAGCCAATAAATTTGCATCGAACTTTACATTGTGGGCAACAAAAATACAATCTTCAATCAATTGATAAATGTGATGCGCCACTTGACCAAAATCCGGAGCTTTAGCCAACTGCTTATCCGTAATACCTGTCAAATGAACAATATGCTCATCCAAAGATTCATGAGGATTAACATCTGTTTCATAACTATCAATAATTTTATTTCCTTGGATAATAACAATCCCAACCTGAATAATAGAAGCATTGGGACCTGCTCCAGTAGCCTCCAAGTCAACTACTGCATATTTTCTAAGTTTTTTCTGGGTCATAGTAAGTCTATTATAGCACGCTATATCTATAAAACAAAACATGACTATACCTCAAAGATGCCATCACTCCAATAACCAAGATAAGATAATTTTTTAAGAAATATAAAAAACACTGTGAGTGAAACTCACAGTGTTAGCATTAATCATTTTTAATGGAATACCATACCCCCATCGACAACTATTGTTTGTCCAGTGATATAATTTGAATCATCTCCCGCTAAGAAGCCTACTGCATTAGCAACATCTTCTGGTTCAGACAAGCGTTTCAAAGTGATATCTTTGGCAAACTGCTCCATACCCCATTCATCATCTTTGCCTGCATTCTTACCAACTTCATGGGCAATATCAAACATCATAGGTGTTTTAACAATACCTGGTGCGTAAGCATTGACTGTGATTCCTTCTGATGCTAAATCTTTTGCCAAAGTCTGTGTAATACCACGAACTGCAAATTTTGTACCACCATAAACAGTCAAATTAGGATTCCCTTCACATCCTGCTTGTGAAGTTGCATTTATAATTTTTCCGCCATGACCTAATTCTCTAAAATGTTTCTGAGCTGCTTGGCTTCCCCAAATAGTTCCTCCGACATTGATTGCAAAAGCCTTTTCAAACTGCTCTTCAGTAATAGTGTCAAGAGGAGTTGTTGGGGCAACACCTGCATTGTTAACAACAACATTCAAATCACCAAAAGTATCTACAACTTTTTGGAAAGCATCAAAAACTTGATCACGTTTTGAAACATCTGCTACAACTGCAACAGCATCCTCAGGTGATAGTTTATCAACCGCAGCCTGAGCAGTCTCTTCATTATAGTCTAAAACGCCTATTTTAAAGCCGTCTGCATGAAGACGTTTCGCAATAGCAAATCCAATTCCTTGACCAGCACCAGTAACAATAGCAACTTTTGACATATCTTCCACCTCATATTCTTTAGTCAACCAATTAGGTTGCTCTCAAAAAGTCAGTGTTCTTAAACTAAGTTCAGCTTTAGGCTTGGCTTATTGATTACTTTTATGATACACCTTTATGAAAACGGTGTCAAGAAATTGCTGTGAGATCCCATATTTTCTGAAACTAGTTGCCATTTATTTTCCGCCACTCTTTTTTTAACAAAGTCTTGATTTTTTGGTACACTATCATTATGAAAATCTATAAAACAATAAACCACATTGCTGGTGAAAATACTTATTACCTCGTTAATGATCAAGCTGTTATCCTCATTGATCCAGGGAGCAATGGCCAAGAAATTATTGCTAAAATTAAATCCTTTGAAAAACCTTTAGTGGCTATCCTCTTAACTCATACTCACTATGATCATATTTTTAGTTTAGATTTGGTCAGAGATACTTTTGATAATCCACCTGTTTATGTTTCAGAAAAAGAAGCCGCTTGGCTATCTTCCCCAGATGATAATTTATCTGGGTTAGGCCGTCATGATGATATCATTAATGTTATAGCAAGACCGGCAGAGAACTTTTTTAAATTAAAGCAACCCTATCAACTAAATGGTTTTGAATTCACAGTTTTACCAACACCTGGTCATTCTTGGGGAGGAGTCTCGTTTGTTTTCCACTCAGATGAATTAGTCGTTACTGGCGATGCTCTATTTCGTGAAACTATCGGTCGTACTGACTTACCTACCAGTAACTTTGAGGACCTCATTACTGGTATTCGTCAAGAACTATTCACCTTACCTAGTCATTATAGTGTTCACCCAGGCCATGGCATGAATACAACTATTGGCCACGAAAAAAACTTTAATCCTTTCTTCCAATGAACATAAAACGTCACTCTATTTTTCTTTGGTTAACAACAAGTATCCTTGCTATTTTAATGGCCGTCGGGATGACCATTTACTTCAATACTTACCAAGCCTCCCCATTAGCTAGGAGAATTGCTAAAACCGCTACAAACCATAAGAACTACCTTCTTTTTAGAAGCAAGGGTAAGGTAAAAGCAAATATTATTTTCTATCAAGGGGCTCTTGTGGAAGAAGAAGCTTATTCTCAACTTGCTAGAGATTTAGCTGACAAAGGGGATAATACCTATATTTTGAAGACACCTTTAAATTTGCCAGTTTTATCGCCTCATAAAGCTAAAACAATTATTAATCAGAACCACTTAACTAATGTTTACCTTGCTGGACATTCTTTAGGAGGAGTTGTTGCTAGCCAAAATGCCAAAGTAGCCCCTGTTAGAGGGCTCATATTATTAGCTTCCTACCCTTCACGTAAATCCGACCTATCTCATAAAAAGTTAAGAGTACTCTCCATTACAGCAAGTAATGATCATATTTTAAACTGGGAAAAATATGAGGAAGCTAAAAAACGCCTCCCAAATTCAAGTACTTTTCGAACTATTGTCGGAGGAAACCATAGCCGATTTGGTAACTACGGACATCAAAAAGGGGATGGTAAAGCTACCCTTTCTCACAAATCATCTGAAAAACAATTGGCTACGTTTATTTCGAATTTTATCCACTAACATGATATCTACAATTAATAAAAAGAGATGAAATAGATTTCATCTCTTTTTATTAAATCTTAAGGTAACGTCTCATTGATAGGACAGACCCAAGTGAGCCAATAATAATACCAATAATCACCATACCACCAATAATTGCTGGAACCATAATATCCATAGGATACAATGAAACATGGCTTGTCTCAAATTTTGGATTAAACTTGTTAAACACAAATTGATAACCAAAATAGAAAATCAGCGATGGAACGATAGCCCCTAAAATCCCTACCCAAGCACCTTCAAAAAAGAACGGTCCTCGAATATAAGAATTTTTAGCGCCAACTAATCTCATGATTTCAATATCTGTACGGCGTGACATAATCGACATACGAATAGTATTTGAAATCAAAAAGATAGCAAGGACAATTAATAAGGCAACACCACCAAATCCCCATATACGGATGTTATCTGTGAGATTAGATAGTTTTGTTGAATCAATAGGTTCTTTAGTATAATCAACACCTTCAATGCGTCCAATTGCTTCACTGACACTCTTAGAAACTTTTGCAGAACTTGTCCCAACTACGTAAACATCTAACAAAGCATCTTTATAGGTATCATCAATAACATCTGAACCATACTCTTTTTGAACTTCTTTTAATTGTTCAGCTTTACTTGAATAAGTGACTTTCTCTACACCAGAAATACGTTTAATTTTGTCGTAAACTTTATGATAATCAGGATTATCTTTTAGCTTTCCGTCCTTATCTTTGACTTGTTTTTGAGCATCCGTTGAGTCAACATTTAAAAAGGCACTGATAGTAAAATTACCTGAAACATCAGTTGTTAACTTTTCAACATTCAGTAAAACTGATGAAAACAAGCCTACAAGAAGTAAGGTTATGGTAACTGATGTTACAGAAGCAAAAGTCATCCAAAAGTTACGTTTCAAGTTTTTAAGCGATTCCCAGAAATGTCTAAAGAAATTAATCATGATAACCATATTCTCCCTTCTCTTCATCTCGGATAACGCTACCTGCTTCAATCTCAATGACACGATGACGAAGTGTGTTAACAATTTGACTATTGTGTGTTGCCATCAAAACAGTCGTTCCTTGAAGGTTAATACGTTCCAATAGATGCATGATTTCCCAAGCAATTTCTGGATCCAAATTACCAGTAGGTTCATCTGCAATTAATAATTTTGGATTATTAACAATCGCACGTGCAATTGCCACACGTTGTTGTTCTCCACCAGATAACTGTGTTGGAAAAGAACGCATCTTGTGTTTTAAACCTACTAATTCTAGAACTTCTGGCACGCGTTTTTTAATATGACGGCGCTTAGCTCCAATAACTTGCATCGCAAACGCAACATTCTCATAAACTGTTTTTGTTGGTAGTAATTTATAATCTTGGAAGACAACTCCAATACTACGACGTAAAATAGGAATTTGACGACGTTTGAGTTTATTGAGATTGAATTCCCCTACCTTTAATCTACCTGAACTTAATTTTTCTTCACGGTATAGGAGGCGAATCAAGCTAGATTTACCAGCACCTGACGGACCAACTAAATACACAAACTCACCTTGCTGAATTGATAAATTTAAGTTTCTCAAGGCAGTTGTTGAACGGCGATACTTTTTAGTAACACCAGACATTTCTATTAGTGCCATGTTTCTCCTTCATTATTTTTAGTCTTCAATGCGCCACTTAAGGTAGGCATCAATAAAGCCATTGATTTCTCCATCCATAACCTTATCTACCTGAGCAAGCTCAAAGTTAGTACGATGATCCTTCACCATCGTATAAGGGGTGAAAACATAAGAACGAATCTGACTTCCCCAAGTGATTTCTTTTTTATCACCCTTAAGAGCATCTACTTCTTGTGCTTTCTTTTCTTGTTCTAACTGATATAGCTTAGCCTGCAACATCTTCATAGCGCGATCGCGGTTCCCATATTGAGTACGGTCAACGGTAGACGATACCACAATTCCAGTTGGAATATGCGTCAAACGAACACCTGTTGATACTTTATTGACGTTCTGACCACCAGCTCCTCCGGAACGGAAAGTATCCATTTTAATGTCATCATCACGTACTTCTACTTCAATCGTATCATCTAACTCTGGCATCACTTCAACTGAAGCAAATGAGGTATGACGACGTTTAGCCGAATCAAAAGGTGATATACGAACGAGGCGATGAACTCCCATTTCTGATTTCAACAAACCATAAGCATTGGGGCCTTCAAAAGAGAGGGTAACCGATTTAATACCAGCTTCATCCCCTGCTTGATAATCTAATACTTCTACTTTGAAACCATTAGCATTGCCAAAACGGGTATACATTCGTAAGAGTAAATCTCCCCAATCTTGCGCTTCAGTTCCTCCTGAACCAGGATGGATTTCTAAGATAGCATTATTGTGGTCATAAGGCTCAGATAAGAGAAGCGTCATTTCATAAGCACCCATTATCTTATCTAGCTGCATTAGATTTTCTTCTAATTCTTCTTTCAAAGAATCATCTTCGTCAAGCATCTCAAGTAAGAGTTCTGTTTCGTCAGATAATTCTTGCATATTATGGAAAGTATCATACTTACCTTTTAACTCATTCAGTTCTTGAGATGTCTTTTGCGCTGCAATATTGTCATTCCAAAAGTCTGGCTCAGTCATTTGATTTTCAAGAAGAGCAATCTCCTCTTCCAAACGATCTAAGTCAAAGAGACCTCCTGAAGCTAGTCAACTTCTCTTTATTTTCTACTATTTTTTGGCGAATTTCAGCCACTTCCATGAGATTTCTCCAATCTTTGTTAATCTGTTTTATTTTATCATAAGGTTCTTAAAAATACCATAAAAGGCTTAAAATTGCCATTTATGACGGATTAATTCCAACTCTTTTCGGCTATCTTCATCTTTTAAGGTTAAATTACTCATAAACTCCAGTATCTCATCGTTTGGTTTTTTGACAATTTCTCCCAATGCCCATATAGCTGTTGCAGTATGAATAGGGTTATTATTTTTATCAATAATCTCTATTAATTTGACCACTGCGGTTTTATCATGAGCATTTGCTAGCGCAATAATGGCATTACGCTGTAAAATATTTTTACCTCGCCAACTTCCAGCAATCATACCAAATTTTTCTTTAAATTGTCCATTTGATAAACTCAAAAATGGTATTAATTCTGGTTGAGCCAACTCAGGATCAATCTCTGTCGCCAATGGATTATTTATACCTTTGTTATAAGGACAGCAAATTTGGCAAATATCACAACCATAGATAACTGTTTTAATCTTTTTTCGAAACTCTATGTCCATCATTCCCTTATCTTGGGTTTGAAATGATAGACAACGCTTGGCATTCATTGAGCCATCACCAATTAAACAAGAAGTTGGACAGGCATCTAGACAACGACGACAGTCACCACAATCATAATCGACAGGCTTGTCTGGCTCGATCTCTAAATTGGTAATTAATTCTCCCAAAAACATATAAGAGCCATATTCTTTAGAAATAACTAGACCATTTTTTCCTATAAAACCAATACCTGCTCTTTGGGCAACTGCAGTATCAACTAAAGCTCCAGTATCGACCATTGCTTTTTGTTGCAAAGGAAAATCTCGACAGAGCTCTTCAATGCCTTTTGATAGTCTGTCTAACTTTTCGCCGACCACATAATGATAATCAAGCCCCCACGAATTAGGTGTAATTTTTCCTCGTTTATAAGATGTTTTTTGAGGTTGCTGAGGAAGTTTGTGAGGATAAGCAACGCCAATTGAAATAATCGTTTTAGCCGATTCTAAAAGCCTTTCAGGGTAGATACGATCCTCTATGACTTTATGTTCAAATCCTGAATTGCGCCCCTCTTCCACAGAAGCACGCAATGACTTTTCCAAATAATCAAAGTTATCTGCCGTCGTAAAACCAATTTTAGAGATACCAATTTCTTTTGCTAATTTTTGAATTTCTGCCTTTATGTCCATAATATTATTTTAAGTCAATTTAATAAAAGAGACAAGGTAAGAAACTGAAAAATTAAATCCTACATATCAATTAGTAAATTACTTAAACACTAGTCATCATATTCCTGAAAATGACGATAAAGGTGATCTAAGTCTTTAATCTCTTTGGTTAACTTTTGTCCAATAGTTGTATCTTTTACAAGAATCCTATCCTTGGCTTCTTCTACTAATCGCTTCGTATCAATGATATAGTTGGTTCCACTTAAAACTTCCTCAATGGATGTAAAAGGAAGGTGTGAAATTAATTGTATCCCATAGCTATTATAAATCAAAGTGTAGCCAGCTAAACCTGTATTTTTCTGATAACCTTTGGCAAAGCCACCATCAATTACTAACATCTTACCATTTGCTTTTATCGGTTGCTCACCATTTTTTTCTTTGACTGGCGTATGACCATTGACAATATGCCCAAACTTAGGCAAATCAAACTCTTGTAAAAGAGCAGTGCAAATATCATCTTTATCTCTCAGTTTAAAGTAGGGATTTTTTCTTTCTTGATGAGTTACTTTGTCGGAAACATAATAGCGCTCAAAAGTAGTCATGGCATTCTTACCAAAAAGAGAAGAATTTTCACCACACCAAAGATACCAAATGATATCTGTCGCCAAATCATCATGTTTCTCTGGTCTAGCATATGCTAGACGTATTTGACTTTCAAATAAATCCAGTAAATCCCTACCACCATAAGTTTTTCCTGCAATTTTAAAGCTTTTAAAATCACCATTACTATGCATTGGTATGCAACCATGGAATAAAAGATTATCATTATATGTTAAATACATACTTCCTTTTTCAAATAGGAAATCAATATGTTTCTTTAAACTTTCAGAAGTCTGGAAGGCTATCATCAATTGTTGTAAAAGCTCTTCTTCCTCACTTGTTAATCGACTGGGATTTTTCGAATCAATGCATCTACTATTAAAATCTTTAAGTTGATGCACAACTTCCTTAATAGATATACTTAAATCTTTATAATTTACCTGGTTAATAAGTTGCCGATTATGCATTTGAAATTCTGGACGCCTGTCAATCAATTGGGCTTCCAATTTAAACTGTAAAATTGCTGTTGCTTGTTGTATCATATTTAACAAGTCTAGTTCATCTGGATGAGTCATTTCCTCTCCATCTAATATAGGAACGAAAGAAGGTAGAGGTTCATAGTAACGGCGTGAGTAATCAACCAAGCGACGCAAATTGATACCATATCGGTCTTCAATTAAAGTAATATTATTATAACGTGCAGCAATACGGATAACATTTACCATACAAAGGTAAGAACCAGATGCTGCTCCCATCCAAGTGACATCATGGTTCCCCCATTGGATATCCAAATTTGGAAAAGCCATTAACCTATTCAAGATACGATCAGGATACCTACCACGATCGTAAATATCCCCTACAACATGTAAATGGTCAATAATCAAAACTTGAATTGTTTGGGACAATACTATAATTAAATCTTCTACTTGGTCTAATTCAAATAATTTTTCAATAATAGTATCAAAATAGCTTTTCTTCTCTGGGTTACGGTCAATCTCAGCTAAAAGTTCTTCGATAATGTAAGCAAACTTACCTGACAATTGCTTACGTACTTTAGATTTTGTATATTTACTAGAAAAATATTTTAAAACTTGTATTTGTAACGGAATCATTTCCCATAACTTCGTTTTATAAGCACTTGCTGACAAGTTCATTTTATCGAAGGCTAATTTTTCCTTTGTGTAATAAAGCAGTATACAAAAATCATCTAAATCAACAGCAACTATTTTCTGCCAATCAAAACAGTCTAATAATTTAGCTCTAATAGACCCTGCACCTGTCCGTAAGAGATAATCAACAGCATCGTATTCCCCGTGTAAATCACTAATAAAATACTCCGTCCCTTTGGGTAATTGACAAATAGCTTCTAAATTGATCATTTCTGTTACGATATCTTCTTTTCGAGGAAATTTTTCTTTCAAGAGCTTATAAAAATTAGACATGAGACCTCCTTAAGGCACCTTAAATATAAAACTTCTAAACACACTTATGAAAGCGCATTCTACAATGACATATCTATTATAGAATGACTCTAAAACTATTTCAAAAATTTACTGTTTAACTCTTTGAACTACAATATGGTACAATACCCTTATGACCAAACTTGCTATCATGAGTGATTTACATATTGACCTCAATCATTTTTCTACCTTTGAGACGAAAACGTTAATTAATTTGCTTAAGAAAGAAAAAATTGATCACCTCCATATCGCTGGAGATATATCTAATCATTTTACTAAAGATACACTTCCCTTTATCAATAACTTAAAAAAGCATATTAAACTTAGCTATAATTTAGGAAACCATGATATGCTTGATTTAACAGAAACAGAAATCCAACGTCTTGACTTTCAAACCTATCGATTTGACAAAAAAATGCTACTAGCTTTTCATGGCTGGTATGATTACAGCTTTTCAAATAATAGAGACATCAAGGATGTTGAAAAATTAAAAAAGACTTTTTGGTTTGATAGACGTTTAAAACGTCCAAATAATGATGTAACTATCCAAGCATCAATTTTAAAACGCTTAGACGAAATATTAGCAAAAGTCGATTCTTCAAATATCATTATTGCTATGCACTTTGTTCCCCATAAACAATTCACGATGACTCATCCTAGATTCTCTCCTTTTAATGCTTTTTTGGGGAGTCAGGCTTATCATGATTTATTCCAAAAATATCATATCAAAGATGTTGTTTTTGGTCATGCACACCGCTCATTTGGCGACGTTAAAATTGGAGAGACTACTTATCATTCTAGACCACTTGGATATATTAGAGAATGGAATTTAACTATTGACTTTGTCAATCAGAATCCCAATCATAACCCTAATTTAACCTGGAATCTTAGCAAAAGGTATAATGCCGTTAAGCATTTGGATAGTTTTGAAAACTATCGAAAAAAATATTTTGAAGACGAATTACGCAACTCTATGACAATATTTGATTGCTAAAAAACTCACTTAGATATTCTAAGTGAGTTTTTTTATCAGCTAAACTAAATAGCTTTTTCGTCTTGTCCTAATTTACGTTGGATAAATTTAACAATTTCCGTTAACACTACCATCAATAAACTTCCGATAACTACAGTTAACCATTGTGTTGAACTTAAATGAGTTACATGGAAAAGTTTATTAAATCCAGGAACAACAATAGTCACCATCAAAAGAATGAAAGCTACTGGAATAGACCAGTTAAAGGTTCTATTTTTAAAAGCTCCAACTGTAAAGATTGATTGGTAAACTGACTTAACGTTAAATGCATGTACCAATTGGATTAAACCAAGCGTTGCAAAGGCCATCGTAAGGGCATCTGCGTGAATCATGCGATAACCAGCATGTTCTGGATACATCAATGCCCAACCATAGACACCAAGTACTAAGATAGTTTGTAAAATACCTTGATAGATAATAGCTCCCATAACACCACCATCAAAGAAGTTTGACTGGCGACCACGAGGTTTATGTGTCATAACTCCTGGTTCAGCTGGCTCAACTCCAAGAGCGATGGCTGGAAGAGTATCTGTTACCAAGTTAATCCAAAGAAGGTGAACCGGTGCAAGTACATCCCATCCTAATAAAGTTGCAAAGAAAATTGTAAATACCTCTGCCATGTTGGCTGAAAGAAGATACTGAATAGATTTTTGGATATTTGAGAAGACTTTACGTCCTTCCTCAACAGCCACAATAATAGTTGCAAAATTATCATCAGCAAGGACCATATCAGAAGCACCTTTGGAAACTTCCGTACCAGTTATTCCCATACCAATACCAATATCTGCTGTTTTTAGCGATGGAGCATCATTAACACCATCACCAGTCATGGCAACGACTTTGCCATCGTTTTGCCAAGCTTTCACGATACGCACTTTATGTTCAGGAGAAACACGTGCATAGACAGAATATTGTTTAAATACTTTTTGAAACTCTTCATCACTTAATTCATTAAGTTCAGCACCCGTAAAGACATGATCTTCTGTGTCATTTGCATCAATAATACCTAGACGCTTTGCAATAGCTTCTGCAGTATCTTGATGGTCCCCGGTAATCATAATCGGACGAATTCCTGCTTCTTTAGCAACTCGAACAGCTTCTGCCGCTTCTGGACGCTCAGGGTCAATCATTCCCACTAAACCTGAGAATACTAAATCTGACTCAACAATATCAGTCTCTAAAGTTGGAATTTGTGTTTCATATTTATAAGCCATCATCAAGACACGAAGAGCTTGTTTTGCGAGTTCTTTATTGGTATTTAGGATAGCCTCTTTATCTTCAGCCGTGATATCACGAACCAAGCCATTATCTTCAATTTTAGTAACTCGTTTTAATAATTGATCAGGAGCACCCTTGACTGCGATAAAGTAGCGACCATCTGATTCTTTATGAATCGTAGACATTAACTTACGATCTGAATCAAATGGTAACTCAGCTACACGTGGTTCATTTTTCAAAACTTCACGGACATCAAAATTCTTATCTAAACCAAATTGTACCAGTGCAGTCTCTGTTGGGTCACCAATTAATTTTCCTGAAGGATCAATCTTAGTATCGTTGGAGAAATTCATAATACGTAAAGTGTTATTATCAACTGAAATTTCTTCCGAAGATGATTGGAGAACACCATTAGTATACACTTTTTCGACAGTCATTTGATTCATTGTCAGAGTTCCAGTCTTATCTGATGCAATGATTTCTGTAGAACCTAAAGTTTCAACTGCAGGGAGTTTACGAACGATAGAATTGCGTTTAGCAAGAGTTTTTGTTCCCATTGATAAGACAATCGTAACAATTGCAGGAAGCCCTTCTGGAATAGCTGCAACTGCTAAAGCAACTGAAGTCATCAATCCTTCAATCCAACCTTCTTTACGGACAAATATCCCCACTAAGAAAGTAATAACCGCAATAATCACGATTAAGTAAGTCAATAATTTAGAAAGTTGAACTAAACTTTGTTTCAATGGTGTTTCAGATTCATCAGCATTTGCCAACATGTCCGCAATTTTACCAACTTCAGTATACATCCCTGTGTTAGTAACAACACCATATCCTCGACCATACGTGACATTTGAATTTTGATACGCCATATTCACACGGTCACCAATACCTGCATCCTCTGCTACTACTTGAGATATGTCTTTCTCAACAGGTACTGACTCACCAGTTAGAGCTGCTTCTTCAATTTTTAGAGACGCGGCTTCTAAAAGTCGTAAATCTGCGGGAACAACATCTCCTGCTTCTAACATAACGAGGTCACCAGGAACTAGTTCTTTAGAATCCACCTCAATAGTATGACCATCACGACGAACACGCGCAATTGGGCTTGACATATCTTTGAGGGCTTCAATAGCTGCTTCGGCTTGCCCCTCTTGATAAACACCAAAAGCTGCATTTAAGATAACAACCGCCAAGATAATCAATGCATCCGTTAAGCCATGCATACCTTCCGTAATAACAGAGAGAGCTGCAGCAACCAGTAAGATAATAATCATTAAATCTTTGAATTGGTCAAAAAACTTAGCTATTAGACTACGTTTTTTCCCTTCTTCAAGCTCATTGCGACCATACATCTCTAAGCGATTTTTCGCTTCTGTCGTTGATAATCCTTCACGAGAAGATTCTAAAGACGTTAGAACCTCTTCTTGACCTTGTGTGTAAAACAAGGATTTTTTCTGTTCTTTTAACAAAACCTTTCCTCCTTTGGTCTCTCCACAAACAAAAAGAGACCTGTTTTTATGAAAACAAGTCTCGCTGTTTAAGACAACGCCGGAAATTTCTTTCGTAATGACGACATTGCCACGGTAAACCGTCTGCTACTCCCTTGATATGTTAATCATTGTAACAGAAAAAAATCCATTTTTCAATTAATTATCCTTGCTATCACTAATAATCTCAAGGGAAAAAACGAAGTTCATCTAGTCGAAATAAACCACACTGCAGTTTATCAAATAAATGGCTCTCATAAAGAGATCCCAGCGTCTTCAGTAAACGAAATTCATAACGACTACTCTTTTGTTAATGGTAGTTATCTTAATACCATTGAATCCTTAATTCATAATTTGCAAAACAGTCTCCTGTCTCCGTTTGCTTAAGGACATAATTGATATGCAACCTTTGCTGTGACAAATCAAACTGATAGTGACTTGTCTCTGTAATCAAATGTTGAACACCAAGTGGAGTGGGGATATTAACCAAAGCAGGCGTTTCACGATGAAAACGCATTACAGACTTAGGATTTGAAAACCTCGTCATAAGCAATTCCTCATGATTTGCCTTAATAACTACCCTCTCGCCCTCAGCATTAATATAATTCAAATAAACGTAACTTCCTTTTTCAATAAATTGACAATCGTGAATCTCATGAATCATTTCGGTTTCGTTGTCAATTTGAATGTTATTGTTAATTTCTAGTTTCATGACTTCTCTCACTTCTTTTATCCTTCTATTCTACCAATTTCTGACTCAAGTTTCAATTTTTGCTATAATATATATATGAATGAAAAAGTATTTCGTGACCCCGTTCACACTTATATCCATGTAAATAATCAAGTCATATATGACTTGATTAACACTAAAGAATTTCAACGTTTACGACGCATTAAACAAACCTCAACGACTTCTTTTACCTTCCATGGTGCAGAGCATAGTCGTTTTTCACATTGTCTCGGAGTTTATGAACTGGCTCGTAAAGTTACAGAAATCTTTGATGAACATTATTCTGATCTTTGGAATAAAAATGAGTCCCTGCTAACGATGGCTGCCGCCCTACTACATGATATCGGACATGGCGCATATTCTCATACATTTGAGCGTCTCTTCAATACTGATCATGAAGCTTACACTCAGGAAATCATCACCAATCCTACCACAGAGATTAATGCTATTTTACGAAAGGTGGCTCCTGATTTTCCTGATAAAGTAGCTAGTGTTATTAATCATAGCTACCCCAATAAACAAGTTGTTCAATTAATTTCTAGTCAAATTGATTGTGATCGAATGGACTATCTTCTCAGAGATTCTTACTACACTGCTGCTAGCTATGGACAATTTGATTTAACACGAATTTTACGCGTTATTAGACCAACCGATTCTGGAATTGCTTTTGCTCGTAACGGGATGCACGCTGTGGAAGATTATATTGTTAGTCGCTTCCAAATGTATATGCAAGTTTATTTCCATCCAGCCAGTCGTGCTATGGAATTACTCTTACAAAATTTACTAAAACGTGCTCGCTTCTTATTTGATACCCATCGCGATTTTTTTGAACAAACTTCTCCAAATCTTATTCCTTTCTTCACGGATCAATATGATTTACAAGATTATTTAGCCCTAGATGATGGGGTAATGAATACTTACTTCCAATCTTGGATGCAAGCTGATGATAACATTTTGGCAGATTTAGCTAATCGTTTTATCAATCGAAAAGTCTTTAAATCAATTACCTTTGAAGAGTCTGATAAAGAAAATCTAGTTAAAATGAAAGAACTAGTCTCACAGGTTGGTTTTGATCCCGATTATTACACTGGTGTCCATGCTAATTTTGACTTACCTTACGATGTTTATCGGCCTGAACATTCAAATCCACGAACAGAAATTCAAATTATCCAAAAGAATGGACAACTTGCTGAATTATCAAGCTTATCACCGATTGTAAAAGCATTAACTGGATCTAATTATGGTGATCAACGTTTTTATTTTCCAAAAGAAATGTTGACATTAGATAGCCTATTTTCAAGTACAAAAGAAGAATTTCAATCTTATATCACAAATGAGCATTTGACACTCACGAAAGATAATAGCCATTCATGACAAACCCTTTATTTTTTAGTAAGATATAAGGTGAGTATTTTAGGATATTGAATAAAGAGTGGGAGATAAAATGACTTCAATTAAACTTGTTGCCGTAGATATTGACGGCACCCTATTAAATAGTAAGCGTGAAATTACACCTGAAGTGGCTAAAGCTGTTCAAGAAGCAAAATCAAAAGGCGTTAAAATTGTTATTGCTACAGGACGTCCAATCATCGGAGTCCAAGATCTTTTAGAAGAATTGAAACTCAATGAAGAGGGGGATTATGTTATCACCTTTAACGGCGGTCTAGTTCAAGACACAGCCACAGGAGATGACATCATCAAAGAAACCTTAACCTATGAAGACTATCTGGATTTCGAACTGTTAGCGCGTAAATTAGGCGTCCACATGCACGCCATTACAAAAGAAGGAATTTACACAGCAAATCGTGATATTGGTAAATATACAATACACGAAGTAACTTTAGTTAATATGCCGCTCTTCTATCGTACTCCTGAAGAAATGGGAGACAAAGAAATCATTAAACTAATGATGATTGATCAACCTGACATCTTAGATGCAGCAATTGCTAAAATTCCAAAAAAAGTTCTCGATAACTACACTATTGTAAAATCAACTCCTTTTTATTTAGAAATTTTACCCAAAAACGTTAATAAAGGCACTGCACTTCTCCACCTTGCAGAGAAAATGGGATTAACTGTAGATCAAACAATGGCTATTGGTGATGAAGAAAATGACCGTGCTATGCTTGAAGTTGTTGGAAATCCTGTTGTTATGCAAAACGGCAATCCTGAACTAAAAAAAATAGCAAAATATATCACCAAATCAAACGAGGAAAGTGGCGTAGCCTACGCACTACGTGAATGGGTAATAAACTGATGTATCATGTTACCGTTGGAATATCCGAAAAAGAATATGATGCCTTTGCTATTGCATCGTCTCAAACCAATCTCCTCCACTCTTCAAAGTGGGCACAAGTAAAATCAAATTGGCAAAATGAACGTTTAGGCTTTTATAAAGATGACCAATTAGTTGCTGTAGCTAGCATCTTAATTAAATCATTACCACTTGGTTTTACAATGCTTTATATTCCACGTGGACCTATTATGGACTACAGCAATAAAGAATTAGTTAACTTTGTGTTAAAAACACTAAAAAACTTTGGACGAAAGAAACGTGCTGTTTTTGCAAAATTCGATCCAGCACTTCTTCTACGTCAATATCACCTTAAAGAAGAGAATGTCGCCGAAGAGATAGATGAAAGTAGACAGGCAATTGATAATCTTAAGTCAGCAGGTGCCCAATGGATAGGTCCAACGAAAGCCATTTCCGAAACCATCCAACCTCGTTTTCAAGCGAATATCTATACCAAAGCAAATATAGAAGAAAACTTTCCAAAACACACTAAACGTCTGATAAAAGATGCAAAGCATCGCGGTGTTCAAATTTATCGTGCCAACATTGATGATTTACCTAAATTCGCCACGGTTGTAGCATTAACCGAGAATCGTAAAGGTGTAGCTTTACGTAATGAAAACTATTTCCATCAACTAATGACAATTTATGGAGAAGATGCCTATCTCTATTTAGCTAAAGTCAATCTTCCTAAAAGATTAGCGCAATTTAAAGAACAACTTCTTCAAATCCAAAAAGATTTATCAGAAACTCCATCCCATCAAAAAAGTCGCCTGACAAGGCTAAATCAACAAGAAGCTTCTGTTAAACAATATATCCTTGAATTTCAGGAGTTTAGCAAGAAATATCCAGATGAGCCTGTCATTGCAGGAATTTTGTCCATTCGTTTTGGCAATGTCCTGGAGATGTTGTATGCTGGTATGGATGATAGCTTCCGTAAATTTTATCCACAGTATCTCTTGAATGCTAGGGTGTTCGAAGATGCTTTCAAAAACGATATTGTATCTGCTAATCTAGGCGGTGTCGAGGGAAGTCTTAACGATGGTTTAACAAAATTTAAAAGTAACTTCAATCCAATGTTTGAAGAATATATTGGCGAGTTTAATCTAGCAATCAATCCATTATTATATAAATTGGCCAACCTAGCCTATACTATTCGAAAAAAACAAAGACACTCTCACTAAGAAAGGAAACTCATGTATAGAGAAATTACCGCTGTCGAACACGATCGCTTTGTGAGCGAATCCAACCAAACAAACCTACTTCAATCTTCTAATTGGCCCAAAGTAAAAGACAACTGGGGTAGTCAATTACTTGGCTTTTTTGACGGTGAAACCCAAATTGCCAGCGCTAGTATTCTCATCAAATCACTTCCTCTTGGCTTCTCCATGCTATATATTCCGCGTGGACCAATCATGGATTACTCCAATCTAGATATTGTAACTAAGGTCCTTAAGGACCTTAAAGCTTTTGGCAAAAAACAAAGAGCTCTCTTTATCAAGTGTGATCCTCTCATCTATTTAAAAATGGTCAATGCCAAAGATTTTGAAAATTCGCCCGATGAAAAAGAAGGGTTAATCGCCATTGATCATTTACAGCGTGCAGGTGCTGATTGGACTGGTCGGACAACAGATTTAGCTCATACTATCCAACCACGTTTTCAGGCAAACCTATATGCTAATCAATTTGGACTTGATAAAATGTCTAAAAAAACTCGTCAAGCTATTCGAACTTCCAAAAATAAGGGAGTAGATATACAATTTGGTAGCCATGAACTACTTGAAGATTTTGCAGAGTTGATGAAAAAAACGGAAGACCGTAAAGGGATAAATCTTAGAGGAATTGACTACTACCAAAAACTCCTTGATACGTATCCTAATAACTCATACATCACAATGGCTTCGCTAGATGTTGCAAAACGATTAGAAAAAATAGAAAAAGAATGTCAGATAGCCCAATCTGAAAGAATAAAATCACTTGAACTTAATCGTGAGAAAAAAGTTAAACAACACCAAGGTACGATTGATCGATTAAATAAAGAAATTGATTTTCTCAAAGAAGCTCAAAAAGCCTATGACCGAGACATTATTCCATTGGCTGCAACCCTCACTCTAGAATTTGGTAATACATCAGAAAATATTTATGCTGGTATGGACGATTACTTTAAATCTTATTCTGCTCCTATTTACACTTGGTTTGAAACAGCTCAAAGGGCTTTTGAACGTGGAAATATTTGGCAAAATATGGGGGGGATTGAGAATGACTTATCTGGTGGTTTATATCATTTTAAGTCTAAGTTCGAACCAATCATTGAGGAATTTATTGGAGAATTTAACATTCCAGTGAACAGATTGCTTTATAAAGCCTCTAATTATGTCTATGCCTTACGCAAAAAACGTAATAGCTAGTTAGGAAAGGATACTTTTATGGCGCTTAAAGAATTAACAGCTAAAGAGTTCGAAAGTTATTCAGGAAATTACGATTTACAATCGTTTATGCAAACCCCTGAGATGGCAAAGCTTCTAAAAAAACGTGGGTATGACATTACCTACATGGGCTACCAAATCGATGGGAAAATGGAAATCATCAGTATTGTTTATACCATCCCAATGACTGGTGGACTTCATATGGAAGTCAATTCTGGTCCAGCCCATTCCAATTCTAAATATCTGAAACATTTTTATAAAGAACTACAGAACTATGCCAAATCTCAGGGCGCTTTAGAATTATTAATTAAACCTTATGATACCTACCAAGAGTTTACTGGTGAAGGTAAGCCTAAAGGTGCACCGAACACCTATCTTATTGATGACCTGACTAGTATAGGTTATCACCACGATGGGCTTCATATTGGTTATCCTGGCGGTGAACCTGATTGGCATTATGTTAAAAATCTAGAAGGTATCACTCCTCAAAATCTTCTTAAATCTTTCTCTAAAAAAGGACGCCCCTTGGTTAAAAAAGCCATGTCTTTTGGTATAAAAATACGTGTCCTCAAGCGGGAAGAACTACATATCTTTAAGGATATTACTTCTTCTACTTCTGATCGCCGGGACTATATGGATAAATCTCTAGATTATTATCAAGATTTTTATGATAGTTTCGGAGATAAGGCGGAATTTGTCATTGCAACTCTAAACTTTAGGGAATATGATCATAACCTACAATTAAATGCAAAGAAATTGGAAGAACAGATTACAGTCCTTGATAATCGCCATCAAAATAATACAGATTCTGCCAAATACCATCGTCAACGTACTGAGCTTGTCAATCAACTAGCTAGTTTAGATAAACGTCGCAAAGAAGTCGAACCTTTTATTCAAAAATTTGGAAATCAAGATGTTGTTTTAGCTGGTAGCCTCTTTATTTATAGCCCGAAAGAAACTGTCTATCTTTTCTCTGGCTCATACACAGAATTTAATAAATTTTATGCGCCTGCAGTTCTTCAAGAATATGTTATGCAAGAGGCTTTAAAGCGTCAATCAACTTTCTATAATTTTTTAGGTATTCAAGGAAATTTTGATGGTTCAGATGGCGTACTTCGCTTTAAACAGAATTTTAATGGTTACATTGTTCGTAAAATGGGTACTTTCCGCTACTATCCAAATCCATTAAAATATAAGAGTATTCAATTACTAAAGAAAATCTTACGCCGAACATAAAAAATAAGCTTACATAAGCTTATTTTTTATGCATTATAGAAAGCATCATTTATTTCTTTACTATTATTGTTTATACAAACAATAATGTTCGTTATTTAGCGAAATTTTATTACCATTATCATTATTTTCTTGCAGCTCTATTAATCAAGTGATAAAATAGTAAAAATTTATCTTCAGGAGGATATTATGGTATCGCTAAAAACGGAAATTGCTGGTTTTAGTTTTGACAATTGTTTGATGAATGCAGCGGGTATTTATTGTATGACTAAGGAAGAGTTATTAGCTATTGAAAATTCTGAAGCTGGTTCCTTTGTTACAAAAACAGGTACCCTTGAAGCTAGAGAGGGAAACCCTCAACCACGTTATGCAGATACTGACTGGGGATCAATTAATTCTATGGGACTCCCTAATAAAGGTATTGACTATTATCTTGATTTCGTGACTGAATTACAAGATCAAGACAATAGCAAAAATCACGTTTTATCATTAGTAGGTTTATCACCAGAAGAGACACATATTATTCTTAAAAAGGTTGAAAACAGTAGTTACAATGGCCTAATAGAGTTAAATTTATCGTGCCCAAATGTTCCTGGAAAACCTCAAATTGCTTATGATTTTGAAATGACTGACCTCATCCTTTCAGAAATCTTTAGCTATTATCAAAAGCCATTGGGCATCAAATTACCACCTTACTTTGATATCGTTCACTTTGATCAAGCAGCTACAATTTTTAACAAATATCCTTTAGCTTTTATTAACTGTGTTAATTCTATCGGAAATGGACTTGTTATTGATGATGAAACTGTCGTTATAAAGCCTAAAAATGGCTTTGGAGGTATCGGTGGGGATTTTATCAAGCCTACCGCCTTAGCTAACGTCCATGCTTTCTACAAACGTTTAAATCCTTCAATTAAAATTATCGGAACAGGTGGTGTTAAAAACGGCCGTGATGCCTTTGAACACATTCTATGTGGAGCTAGTATGGTCCAAATCGGAACCGCTTTACAAAAAGAAGGACCAGAAATTTTTCAGCGTGTAAGCAGAGAATTAAAAGAAATAATGGCTGATAAAGGCTATCAATCATTGGAGGATTTTCGAGGACAACTTAATTACCTTTAAAAATAATAAAAGAGCAAACCTTGTTTGCTCTTTATATTGATTTTACCAATCTTTATCAAATTCACGTTCTTCACGTTCCTCGGGTGTTAAATCATCCTTTACAGGCTTTGTTATGATGTTTCCTTCATTATCTACTTTAGGTTTTATCGTATTCATATATAACTTTAACAGAGCTATCTTTATAATAGCGATAATAACAAAAGCAATAAGGATAATTAATAGTATAGCTTTTTCTGACATTCTCTTTCGCAACCTCTCTTTTAACTTATCTTTTAGGAATTATAACATCACAGTTAAGATAATTCAAGGGTATGCTCTAACACATTTGAAACTCTAAATTCCTTTAATCTCTCTAGTCATTTATTGAGTATTGGATATAAAAAAGAACCTTGTCGCTATCAATAAACATTGATATGACAAGGTTTTTCTAGACGAATTATTTAACAGCGTCTTTAAGAGCTTTACCAGCTTTAAATGCTGGAACTTTTGATGCTGCAATTTCGATTTCTGCACCAGTTTGTGGGTTACGACCTTTACGAGCTGCACGTTCACGAACTTCAAAGTTACCAAAACCGATTAATTGTACTTTTTCACCTTCAGCAAGGTAATCTGCTACAGCTGCAAAAACTGCATCTACTGCTGCTGCTGAATCTTTTTTAGTTAATTCTGTAGCTTCTGCTACTTTTGCAATTAAATCTTGTTTGTTAGCCATGTTAACAAATCCTCCAAATAAATTCTAAACTTATACAACATAAGTTTTAACAGATTATATGATATCTAAAAAAAGGCTTAAGGTCAAGTATTTAACGTCATTTTAGGGCTTTTTCTTAAAAAAATCGAAACTAAAATTATCGTTTACTAAATCAATTGCAGTCGCTTTCAAATAAATACCTTCTTTATTTTTTAAATCTTGCAAATTAATATTAATAACCGATTTTTTAGGTTTTATATCTACAAAGTTTGGCAATTTATAAGATGATTTTATATATTGTAACACATCTTTTTCTGGAAGCGGAAGAGTTCCTACTGAAAATGAGGTCACTTTAAGTTGAACAGCGCCATTTGTTAAACGATAAGGTTCAAAATAGATGTATAAAGGCACTTCATAACCTAATAATTGATAAGAGCCTTCAAATAGTATAGAAGATGAAGCAGCATAAATCTTATAATTCATCTTCTTAGTTTGATATTGTTTTAAATAAAGTGCAATTGTCTTATTCAGTTGCGACTTATTGGTCGTAAAAGTACCTACTTTTACTTTATCTTGTACCCCAGTCGAAATTTTTCCTGTATTAGGCTCACGTACTTGAATTAAGCGACTTGCAATCACTGCTGTGAAGGAAAGGTTAATTGCCAACAATAAGAGAAATGCCCATTTCCAGAAATTTAAATTACGGCCAGTTTTTTCTTGTTTCATTTATTTTCTCCATAACGGCGTTAGACATGATTTGATAGCCAATATTATTGGGATGAAAATGGTCTCCAGTAAAGAGAGCATCATTAGTGATACTTGCCTGACTATTTGATGACTCTGTAATACCCTCTTTACCATTTATTCCCTTATAAAGGCGGTCATTAATTGGGACAAAATAAACATTTTCTGAAGCATCAACTACTTCTTTTGTAGCTTTATTCCAATTATCAATAACGGTTTGCATTTTAGTTAATTGTGGAAAGTTTAGGTAAAAAGGATTATAAATGCCTAAAACATAAATAGGCAATTTAGGATTATCTTGTCTTGCTTTTGCAAGGATTTCTTTCAAACGTTCCTTATATGCTTCTGCTGGTTTCTCAAAGGAATTTAGTGATAAATGACTGAGCTCTTTACGAATAACAGCCAAGACATCATTACCACCAACAGTTAGCGTCAATAAATCAGCTTTCTCTAAATCTTTTTCGATTTGAGGATCTGTCGTCATACGTTTTAAAATTTGTTGACTAGTATTCCCAGACACACCATAATTAACAGAAGTCACTTGGTAAGAGTATCGATTATGGAGTGATTCTGATAGCAGTGGAACAAAACCACCTTGAGAGGTTGTATCGCCCACACCTTCGGTCAGAGAATCTCCAAGAGCAACATAGTTAAGTGGGATAACTTTCTTTGTTAGGAAGTCTTTTTTTGTTAATTTAGGATTTGATTTTGGAATGATCAAGGAAAAAATCCCAAAAGATAAAAGAAGACTTACCAGAAAAAAAGAAAGTCCGGTAAGTATTTTTTTCTTATTCATAACGAACCATAACAGCAAATGCATCCTCACCAGTATGAGTTTGGATGATTGAGCCAGTTTCTAAAACGGATATAGGAGCACCTAGAACAGCTAGTTTTTCTCTAAAGTTATTAGCCATATCAGCTTTACCACAGTAGGAGATGCCAATTTCAGCAATTTTTCGTGTTTGGGCACTTTCAACAAAATTATCTAACCATTTGCTGAAGGTCTTTAGACCGCGACCTTTAACAATCGGTACTAATTCATGGTTTGTTAGCTCCATAATTACTTTTATATTAAGCAATGAACTTAGAAGACCCGTTACACGTCCAATACGACCACCTTTTACTAAATTTTCAAGGGTCGATACGCCAATAAATAATTCTGACTTCTGGCGTACTTCTTCCACACGAGCCAAGATGGTATCTAAATCAGCTCCCTCTTTAGCTAATTTCGCAGCTTCTACAACCTGGAATTTTTGACACTGGTCTGTAAAAGTAGAATCAATAACTGTAACATCTGCACCAGCAATATTAGCTCCCTGGCGTGATGCTTCAATAGTTCCTGATAGTGTATGCGTTAAATGAATTGCAATGATATGTTCCACACCTTCATTCATTAATTTTTCATAAATTTCTGCAAAAACACCTACAGGTGGTTGACTTGTTTTTGGCAATTCCTTACTTCCACGCATTAGGTTCAAGAATTCCCCTTGTGCTTTTAAGTCATTGTCTGAATACAAGGTACCATCTATCATAACTGACAAGGGAACAACTGTAATGTCAAGCTCTTTAATAAGTTCTGGTTCAATGGTAATGGAAGAATCCGTTACAATTTTGATTTTACTCATATCCTATCCTATTCTATACTTTAATATTTCAATACCCTTATTATAACAAAATTTAAGTGTATCAACATTAATTTCTCCTAACAATGTTAGCTTTTTAAAGACGTTACCAAAGTTAACTACCAAGTAATTCTTTAGCTTGAGTACGTGCAGTGTCTGTTACATTGTTTCCTGCCAACATTTTAGCGATTTCTTCTACACGTTCTTCATAGCTTAAAAGCCTTACCGTTGAAACTGTTGAAGAGTCACTGGAAATTTTTTCAATAAAATATTGGTAATCCGCTATTGCAATAACCTGAGCTAAATGAGAAATTGCTAAAACTTGTCCATGACTACCAATCTTGTGAATTTTTTGAGCGATAGCCTGGGCCACGCGACCAGAAACTCCTGTATCCACCTCATCAAATACAATGGAAGTTTTATCTTCCTTACGTGAAAAAGCAGATTTAATAGCTAACATCAATCGAGATAACTCTCCTCCTGAAGCCACTTTTACCAATGGCTTAAAGCCCTCTCCGGGATTCGTTGAAATATAAAATTCAACGATTTCGTTCCCTTCTTTATTAAATTTTCCTTTTGTAAATTGAACTTGGAAATCAGCTTTCTCCATATAAAGCTCTGTTAATTCTTGTTTGATTTCATTTTCCAATTGTTTAGCTAGCTTATGGCGCTCTAAACTTAATTGATTTGCTGATTCAATCAAATCGTGTTCTAAAATCTTTAATTCTTTTTCTAAAGCATCTGAGGACTCTTCACTACCTGTCAATAGACTATATTCTTTAGTAATGTTATCAAAATAGTCTAAAACATCATTCACATCACCGCCATATTTTCGCGTTATTGTGTTAATAACATCTAGTCTATTTTCAATTTCTTGTAGTAAACCAGCGTCAAAATCTAAATCATCGATAACGTCACCTAAACGTTTAGTAACTTCTTCAATAACGTAGTAAGCTTCTGAAAGATTGGTGGAAAGATCTTTATATTCTCGATCAAATTCTTCTAAAGCCATAAGGTCATTCATTGCAGAACGAACATTCGATAAACTTGAAAACTCTTCGTTATCTAACATAAGATATGCATTTGTCAAAGTATCTGCAATATTCTTATGATTCATTAATTTATCACGTTGCTTGAGTAGCGTTTGGTCTTCATCTGATTTAAGGGCTACAGACTCAATTTCTGCTATTTGAAATTCTAGCATTTCAATACGTGATTTATTCTCTTGTTCATTTTTTTGCTTATCCAATACGCGTTTACGAAGCTGACGATAAGCATCAAAAAGACTTTGATAACGTTCTTTTATGACATTAAATTCTGTATTACCAAATTCATCTAACATCAGAATGTGCATGTTAGGTTTCATTAGTTCCTCTTGGTCATGCTGACCATGAATGTCTACCAAATAATGCCCCACAGCTTTTAGTGTTGACAAATTCACCATTTGCCCATTAATTCGACTAACGCTGCGCCCATTTTGAAAGATTTCTCGGCGAATAATTAATTCATCTGCTAATTCAATGCCATTTTCTTCCAATAATTGGACTAATGATTGATTTTTTTCAACAGAGAAAAATCCTTCAATTTCTGCTTTGTTAGCACCATGGCGAATCACTTCAACGCTAGCACGGGATCCTAACATCATATTCATAGCATCAATAATGATAGATTTCCCTGCACCAGTCTCACCAGTTAAAACAGTCATTCCTGTTTCAAAATTAAGTGAAATTTCTTCGATAATAGCGAAATTCTTAATAGAAATTTCTAAAAGCATAAGGTCCTCTACTAATCTTTTTTCTCCAACATTGCAATCATTGATTGACGAATGTGATCAGCATCTGCTTCTGATTTTGCAATCAAAAGGAGACTATTATCGTCAGCTGTCAAACTAAAAATATGTTCTTGACAATGTGACATTATGAAGGTTTTAATTAATTGACTGTTACCTGGTATGACATTAATATTGATAAATTGCTCTAAACCTAGTAGCTTATCTGATATTGATAAAATACTTGTTTTAATAGGCTTTGCCACAGCAGTTGTAAAGATAGGGTCGTTTTCATTTGACAAACCGTAAATATAGCGACCTTTTGCTGATGGCACTTTTATAATGCCAATTTCATTCATATCACGTGAAATAGTTGCTTGAGTTAGAGTTACCCCATAAGCTTCCAATCTGCGTAACAACTCATGTTGTGTTTCAACAGCATGGTTAAGAACAATTTGCTTAATTAAATTTAAACGTTCACTCTTCTTCATTTTTCTTAAATTCCTTATGTGCTTTTTCTATAACATCTTGTATTTGGTCAAGCACAAGATTTTGTGGATCTTGACACTTTTGCAAATGCATTAAAAACTCAATATTTCCATGTCCACCTTGAATGGGCGAAAAATCAAGATGTTTAACCGTATATCCATAATCTTTCGTGAAATTGGTCACTGTTGTCAAAACCTTTTCATGAACCAACTTGTCTTTGACAATACCATTTTTACCAATTTGCTCACGACCTGCTTCAAATTGTGGTTTAATTAATGCCACTACTTGTCCACCATCCACTAAAATTTCTTTTAGAGCTGGTAAAATCAAATTAAGAGAGATAAATGAGACATCTATCGATGCAAATTCAGGCAGTCCCTCCTTGAAATCTTCTTTTTGGGCATACCTAAAATTATATTGTTCCATAGAACGAACACGATGATCCTGACGTAACTTCCAAACTAATTGATTTGTTCCTACATCTACTGCGTAAACTAAACGCGCTCCTGATTGTAGCATAACATCAGTAAAACCACCCGTAGAGGCGCCAATATCTATAGTTAGCTTATCTGCAACTGAAATTTCAAAAACTTGTAAAGCTTTTTCTAATTTCAATCCACCTCTACTAACATATTTTAGTTTTTCACCTTTTAGTTTTAATTCAGTATCGTCTGCAACCTTTTCACCTGGTTTATCATAACGTTCTCCATTGATAACGTTAATCACCATTCCTGCCATAACACCACGTTTCGCTTGCTCTCGTGTATCAAAAAGTCCCTGTTTATAGGCAAGAACATCTACCCTCTCTTTAGCCATTCAACCGTAATCCCTCTATTATATCTATTATTTTTCTAGCATTAAAGTTAGCTTTTTTCTCTAGATTTTGAAAAATTGCCTGAGCTTTTTTCAAAGTATCATCAAGTATTTCCTGTGACTTATCCAAACCCAATAAATTTGGATAAGTTGTCTTTTCTGCTACAATGTCTTTATTTGGTGTCTTCCCCAATTCTTCAAAACTAGCAGTCACATCTAAAATATCATCACGTACTTGAAAAGCATGACCGATTAAAAGGCCAGCTTGATGCAGTTTTCCTTTTACTTCTTCCGACTTCTCAGCTAAAATACCTGCTGCAACAAAGGGATAAGCTAACAGGCGTCCCGTTTTATTAATATGAATCAAGCTTAAATCGTCAATAGATAAAACTTTGTTTTCTCCCTTCATATCTAACATTTGTCCACCAACCATGCCAAAACTACCCGCAGACATAGACAATAACTCTATTAACCTAACAGTAACATCAGCTTTAAAACCAGCTTTTACAACTAAATCAAATGGGTCTAAAAAAAGGGAATCTCCAGCTAAAACCGCTGTAGCTTCATCAAACTTTTTATGGTTTGTTAAGCGGCCACGACGAAAATCATCATTATCCATCGCCGGTAAATCATCATGGATTAAAGAGCCGGTGTGAATCATCTCCAAAGCAGCAGCCACATCATAATGACCATCTATTAGTTCAACTCCAAATCCCTCTAAAATTTCTAAAAGGATGCGTGGACGAATACGTTTCCCACCTCCATCAACTGAGTAGAGGATAGCCTTAATCAAATCAGGAGAAACGACACTATGTGTCTGTTTGTAATAACGATGAATAGCTTCATCAATTTTTTCAATAGTAACCATCAAGTATCCATTTCTACTTCCGTTCCGTCAGCTTGCATCACTTTTACAAGCGTCTCTTCAGCTTCTTTTAAAGTTCTTTGTAACTCTTTTGAAATAAGCATTCCTTTTTGAAATTCAGCAATGGCATCTTCTAAGGCAACATCACCTGTTTCTAAACGTGAGACAATTGTCTCTAATTCCTGTAAATTTTCTTCAAATGTTTTCTTGTCTGACATCCTTCACCTCAACTTCTAAAAGACCATCTTGCATCTTAACTTGCAAATGATCTCCTTCATTTATTCCATTAGTAGTAGATACTAAAGTATGGTTTTTTTCGATAATAGCGTAACCACGCGCTACAATTCTAGAACTATCCAATGATATAAGCGCATCTTGAGCCTTTTCAAAACGTGCTAGCTTGCTGTCATACTGACTAGTCATTGTACTTGATAATAGTCGTCTACTTTGTACAACACGCTCTTGGTAAGTATGAATACGCTGTTTTAAATCTATGCCTTGCAGTTTTTGATGAAGCAAACCTTGCTTTTGTCTTACTGTTTGTAGTTTATCACGCATAGAAAATGTTAACTGCTGATTTAGGTTATCTAATTTTTGAAGGAAACCATCATATAGACGCTCTGGTTGCCTAAAAATAACTGATTGCTTTGATTTTTGCAACCTCTCCTCTTTTGTCCTGATAAGACGAAGGCTAGACTGATACATTCTATTTTCACGTTCAGTAATCCAAGACAAGATATCAATTTTAGTAACCGGTGTAGCAAGCTCAGCTGCTGCAGTCGGAGTTGCTGCTCTGCGATCGGCTACAAAATCTGCTAAAGTTGTATCAGTTTCATGTCCGACACTAGAAATAACGGGAAGACGAGATTCAAAAATAGCTTCTACAACACATTCTTCATTAAATGCCCATAAGTCCTCAATAGAACCTCCCCCACGGCCAACAATTAATAGATCCAAATCCTTTTTCTCGTTAGCTAAAGCAATAGTTTGTGCTATCTCCTGAGCTGCGCCCTCTCCTTGAACTTTTGTGGGGAAAAGTAATATTTCCACTCCTGGGAATCGACGAGATACTGTTGTAATAATATCCCGAATAACGGCTCCACTTGGACTAGTCACAACTCCTATTTTTCTAACAAATTGAGGAATTAATTGCTTATGACGATCATCAAAATAACCTGCTTGAGAGAGTTTCTTCTTTAGTTGTTCAAATTGGATAGCAAGAGCTCCTATACCATCCGGTTCTGCTTTTTCAACAATAATAGAGTAGGAGCCGCTTGGTTCATAAAGTTGAACACGGCCAACTACATTAACCTTCATCCCTTCCTCTAATTCAAAACCCAGTTTTTTGAATTGACCTGACCACATTGTCGCCTGAATGACTGATTTATCATCTTTTAAAGAGAAATATTGATGGTTTGGGCGACGACGAAAATTAGACACTTGCCCAGTTAAATAAACCCTCTCTAAATAAGGGTCTTTGTCAAATTTTAATTTTAAATACTTAGTCAGTGTCGACACGGATAAATAGTCTGACATAGCACCTCCTCATGAGAGTTTTATTAACTTCATTATACCAAAAAAACTTAAAAAATACCTATTTGCTCTACAAATAGCTCGATAAAGCAAAAGAAGTGTCATGCTAACACCTCTCTACTTATTTTTTATTTAGATAGTCTAGCCATTTCTTTTGGAATCTCATCACTAATCGTTGTCGGTAGAACAACGTAGGCTTCCTTAGATAATTCTTGAGCAATTGCCGAATGTAGATAAACTCCCACTGATACCTTATCTAGAGGAGAGGCTTCTTTAAATTGCGCTAACATACCTGCAATCATACCACACAAAGTATCCCCCATCCCTCCAGTCGCCTGGTAAGGACCTCCTACTATAATTTCTTTTTCGTCTAAATCTTGAAAAATACGCGTATGCGAACTCTTAGCGACTAAGATCGTTCCTTTGGGAAAAGACTTAAGAGCGGTTTGGGTATTTTCTTTTGTCTGTTGCGATACAGCAATACCTGACAATCGCTCCCATTCTTTTTGATGAGGTGTCAACACTAAATTTTTAGCCTTTGTTTGCGGAAACGCACCTTCTGATAACAGAGTCAAGGCTGATCCATCAATGATGACACTTTGATGTGATTGAATCTTCTCCATGGTCTGGTTCAAGATTTTTCGAGATGATTCTGATACTCCTAATCCAGGACCAATTACAATAACATCACTTTGAACAATTGATTTTTCCAACCATTTGTAATCATCACTATCAAACGCCATTACCTCTGGCAGTTGACTATGCAAAGAGGGGATATTGCAACTTTGGGTTGCTACAGTAACTAATCCTGCACCAGTTTTGACACAGGCCAAAGCTGCCATTATAATAGCACCTCCATAGGGATAAAAACCTCCTATCAGAAGAACACTACCATAATCACCTTTATGGCTTGATTTAGGGCGTGGCTTAATTAACGCCCTCGCTTCTTGTTCACCAACAATCATAGACTCACACTTCTAAGAGCTGCTTGATAAGTTTGTTCCAAAAGCATTGTAATCGTCATAGGTCCTACGCCCCCAGGAACAGGTGTTATCATACTAGCAACTTCTGCCACTTGTTCAAATACAACGTCTCCAATCAATTTACCATTTTCATCGCGATTCATACCAACATCAATCACCACAGCACCTTCTTTAACGAAGTCTTTTGTAACAAAGTGCCCCTGACCAATCGCAACAATAAGGATATCAGCCTCCTTTGTTACCTCAGAAAGGTTTCGAGTTCTTGAATGTGTCAAAGTAACTGTTGCGTTTTTATCAAGGAGAAGTTGTGCCATTGGCTTACCAACAATATTGGACCTTCCGATGATAACAGCATGTTTTCCCTCTAAATCCACATGGTACTCTCTAAACATCTCCATAATACCAGCTGGCGTACAAGGTACCATCATCGGTCGTCCTGACCAAAGATGACCCGTATTCATTGGGTGGAAACCATCAACATCTTTCTTAGGATCTATTGCTAAAATAATTTTTTTATCGTTAATATGTTGTGGTAACGGAAGTTGAACTAAAATACCATGGATACTTTTATCTTCATTGTATTGATGGATAATATCAATTAGTTCTTCTTGAGAAATGGATTCAGATAATCGTAGAGTCTCACTTTTAAAACCAGCTTCTAATGCAGAGCGTTCTTTATTTCGAACGTACACTTGGCTAGCTGGATTATCCCCAACAAGGATTACAGCTAAACCAGGTATGATACCATGCTGTTCCTTTAACCTTTCAACTTTTCGCCCTAACTCAGCCTGCATTTTTTGTGATAAGGCTTTACCATCTATTAATTCAGTCATTGATACTCCTTCTTCATCCGTTTTTTCTATATTATATCAAAAAATAGCGATTATGCTATTTTATATCGCTATTCATTTTGTATCAATTTTAATCAATAGAAAAGGCAATGAATCCCTCATCGCCTTTTTACATATGACTTATTTAGTACTATTCATTTTAGCACGACAAGCCGACTCAATTGCATTAAGTTTCGATAAACTATCTGCTTCTGTACAACCAATCGTATAAAGGTAACATTTTATCTTAGGTTCCGTCCCTGACGGCCTTAAAGCATACCATGAACCCTCATTAAAATAATATTTTAAACAATTTTGCTTTGGAAAATCCTTATAACCATCCTTGAAATCAATAGAATTCTCCAATGTCATCTCACCTACTTGTAATATTGGGTCCTGTCTAAAATCCTCCATAATACGACTAATACGTTCTTGCCCCTCAGCACCCTCTAACTCAAGAGAAAATTGGCGCTCGTTGTAATAGCCAAATTCATCGTAAATGGTTTGCAAAACGTCTAAAAGTGTTTGCCCTCGTTCTTTATAATAGGCAGTCATTTCTACTACCATCATTGAAGCACTCACAGCATCTTTATCACGTACAAAAGTGCCATAGCAAAAACCAATACTTTCTTCATAGCCAAAGAGATAAGTTTTATCCTTTGAGATATCATATTCATTAGCTTTTCCACAAATATTTTTAAATCCGGTTAAAGTTTCAACAGTTTCAATATTATATTTATCTGCAATAACTTTTGATAGATCACCAGTTACAATGGATTTTACCAATACAGGATGATGTGGCAAATTCCCTAAGGCACATCGTTGTGAAAAAATATAATAGGAAAGAAGTGCCCCTATCTTATTACCATTTAAGAAAATATATTCTCCTTTACTATCTTTGACTTCCAATGCTACTCGGTCACAATCTGGATCTGTGGCAAGTAAGATATCTGCATCAACTGACTTTCCTAGAGATTCTGAATAGGCAAATGCTTTAGGAACTTCAGGGTTTGGATAGCCAACCGTTGTAAAATCAGGATCGGGCATTTCCTGCTCAGGTACCACATAAACATTTTCAAAACCACGGCGTCTTAAAACTTCGCGCACAGGTAAATTTCCTACGCCATTTAAAGGAGTATAAACTACTCGGACTGACTTATCAATGTTAGTATCATTAATAGTTAAACCAAGCACTTCTTTTTTATATGCTTCTTCAATACTCTCATCAATATAACTTGCCAAACCACTTGCCAGAGCCTCTTCAAAGGGTATTTGCTTAATTTGCTGATAATCGGTTATAGCATCCATATGATTGGCAATTTGGTCAGCAATATCATCTAAAATCTGAGATCCTTCTTTCCAATATGCCTTATAACCATTATAAGCTTGAGGATTATGACTAGCAGTAACCATCACACCCGAAACACATCCTAGAGCACGAATAGCATATGAGCACATTGGTGTTGGGCGAATCCCTTTATAAATATAAGACTTAATACCATTTGCTGCCATAATGGAACAAGTTAATTCTGCAAATTCCTTAGATTGATAACGGACATCATAACTAACTGCAATTCCACGTGCAATAGCTTCAGGGCCATGATCAATAATCGTATTAGCTAATGCTTGTGCTGCTTTCCCCACCATATAAGTATTCATACGATTGGTTCCTGCTCCAAGTTTACCTCTCAATCCCGCCGTTCCAAATTCTAATGTTTTGTAAAAACGATCCTGAATTTCAGATTCATCGCCTTTAATAGCTTCTAAATCTGACTTAATATCTTTACCGAGTGAGTCGTTTTCTAACCACTCTTGATAAATCTCTTTATAATTCATATGAGACATCCTATTCTAAGACCAAAATGGTAAAAATCAGCTCCATGATAAGAGATTTTAGTTCTTCAGGAGCTAACTGAATAGTATCAAATTAACCTTATAAAGTCAACTTATTTTATAAGTTAACCGCACCTAATATATTTAAGACATCTAAATTTTTTTCATCATCCTATCACTCTTAATCTACATTATATATAGACTTACCAACTTCCAAACAATACAGTAACAATTTACTCATAACAATGGAATAACAAAAGTCTAAAACAAGTTGTTTTAGACAATGAAATTATAATACTTTACTTAAGAAATCTCTTGTGCGGATTTCTTTTGTCTGCTCAAATACTTCCTTAGGGGTCCCTTGCTCAACAATAATTCCCGCATCCATAAAAATGACACGATCCGCTACTTCACGTGCAAAACCCATTTCATGAGTGACAATAACCATCGTCATACCAGATTTAGCTAAATCTTGCATAACAGTCAAGACTTCACCTACCATTTCAGGATCAAGAGCTGAAGTAGGTTCATCAAAAAGAAGGACATCAGGATTCATTGCAAGACCTCTTGCAATAGCAATTCGTTGTTGTTGTCCTCCAGATAAGCTAGCTGGATAAGCATTAGCCTTCTCTTTGAGTCCAACTTTTTCAAGTAGCTCGTATGCTTTTGTCTGAGCATCAAGCTTAGAAAGTCCCTTTGTCTTAATAGGTGATAAAGTAATATTTTCTAGTACAGTCATATTGGGAAATAGATTGAACTGTTGAAAAACCATGCCCATTTTTTCGCGCATTTTAAAAATATCATTCTTTTTGTCTGTTATATCAATCCCTTCAAAAGTCACTGTTCCCTTTGTTGGTACTTCCAAGAGATTCATTGTTCTTAAAAATGTTGACTTACCAGAGCCAGAAGGGCCAATAATAACCACCACTTCTCCTTGATGAATATCCAAGTCAATGCCTTTTAAAACCTCATTTTTCCCAAAACTTTTATGAAGCCCTTGTATTGAAATAATTGGCTCAACCATCTATTTTTACCCCTTTCCCAAGATATTTCTCCATTTGTTTTAACAAAGCTGAGAGAATCGTTGTCAACATTAAATAGTAAAATGCTGCAAATAATAACGGTGCAACTGGTGAGTAAGTAGCCGTTACAACGGATTGTGCTCCGTTCCATAATTCCATGACACCAATAGTTTGAAGGAGGGCACTATCCTTAATAATTGTAATAAATTCATTCCCTAGAGCAGGTAAAATATTTTTAAAAGCTTGGGGTAAGATAACATAGCGAAGTGTATTTTTAGGTCGAATCCCCAACGAGTAAGCTGCTTCTATTTGTCCAGATGGTACAGCCTCAATCCCTGCACGTACAATTTCCGAAATATAGGCACCACTATTTAAGGAAATGATAATGATACCAGGTAAAAGTCGTGTAAAATCTAAATCTAAAACACCAAAGCTAATCGTTGGTAAATTGTTAAAATGCATCCATGCGAAAGCAATCATAATTTGAACTACCATCGGTGTCCCACGAAATACCCATACATAGAAATTAGCTAATATTGTGAGAAAATGTAAATTAGTACGCTTTACTAAAGCAATTAACACGCCTATAATAGTTCCAAAAAAAACAACACATGTTGAAATCATAATGGTTACCATCACACCATAATTAAAATAGGACCAATATTGTGGTAAAAATGAAAAATTCATTGACATCTCCTAAAAAAGTAATTGCCAATAGTCTATCACACAAAGAATAAAAATACAAGTTTAAATAAATATTTTTGTTTTTATTCTATTTTACTGTATATTTAGATATAAAAAAAAGACCTTCAAGGTCTTTTATAATTATCAGTATAATAAATCGTAAATTTCCATTGCGATAAGGTCAATGCTGTCAAATGAATATGATTCACGCGCTTCTACATCACGTAATGTGAAAACAGGACCGTTTTCAGGGTCATTACTAAAAGATACTTCTGCTACAACAACACCTTCACGTTCAAAATTACGTTTTAAATTACCACCATCAGTCGCCATTAATTCGAGGCGATTGATGATTCTCACTAAATGTGATTCCATCTTACTTACTCCTATATATTTTCTAGTCCTTTCTATTTTAACACAAAAGTGACCAAAGCAACATGAAAAGCAACATTTTTACTAACTTTTTAACGATTTTATCGTCTAAAATCCGCAAATAACGATTTTTCTCAGTAGTCATCTATTTTTCAATTTAGCACTCTAATATATTCAGTGCTAAAAACAGAACTTTTTTCTTGATTTCTAGGCTTTAGGTGCTATAATAAAAGCATAAAGTTTGACTATATTTGACTATATACACATCAATAGTTAAATGTCATAAGAAAGGGGTAGCCTATGCTCTGTCAAAACTGCAAACTAAACGAATCAACTATTCATTTGTATACAAATGTTAATGGAAAACAAAAGCAAGTTGATCTTTGTCAAAATTGCTACCAAATTATTAAAACTGACCCTAATAATCCACTTTTTTCAGGTTTAAATCATGTTTCACATGCGCCTGGTGGCATCAATCCTTTCTTTGATGATTTCTTTGGAGATTTAAATAATTTCAGAGCCTTTAATGGCCAAGATTTACCAAACACTCCTCCTACACAATCAGGAGGAAACCGAGGTGGAGGAAACGGTAATGGACGAAATAATAATCGCAACCAAACTGCAACTCCTCCTCAAGCCAAAGGGATTCTAGAAGAATTTGGTATCAATGTCACTGAAATAGCCCGCCATGGTGATATTGACCCTGTTATTGGACGTGACTCAGAAATTATTCGTGTTATCGAAATCCTTAATCGTCGTACAAAAAATAATCCTGTACTTATTGGTGAACCCGGCGTAGGGAAAACTGCTGTTGTTGAAGGACTTGCTCAGAAAATTGTTGATGGTAATGTGCCTCATAAACTTCAAGGCAAACAAGTTATTCGTTTGGATGTTGTGAGTCTAGTACAAGGAACGGGCATTCGTGGTCAATTTGAAGAACGCATGCAAAAGTTGATGGAAGAAATTCGTCAACGTCAAGATGTTATTCTATTCATAGATGAAATTCACGAAATAGTTGGAGCTGGTACAGCTGGCGAAGGTAGTATGGATGCAGGTAATATTTTAAAACCTGCCCTTGCACGTGGAGAATTACAACTAGTAGGTGCTACTACTCTCAATGAATATCGTATTATCGAAAAGGACGCTGCCTTAGAACGCCGTATGCAACCTGTAAAAGTCGATGAGCCTTCTGTTGAAGAAACCATTACTATTTTGAAAGGTATCCAAAAAAAATACGAAGATTATCATCACGTAAAATATAATAATGATGCCATAGAAGCAGCTGCAGTACTATCTAATCGTTATATCCAAGACCGCTTTTTACCTGATAAAGCAATAGACTTATTAGATGAAGCTGGTTCTAAAATGAACCTAACACTAAATTTTGTTGATCCAAAAGAAATTGATCAACGTCTCATTGAAGCAGAAAATTTAAAAGTGCAAGCGACTCGTGAAGAAGATTACGAACGTGCAGCTTACTTCCGTGACCAGATTGCAAAATATAAAGAAATGCAACAACAAAAGGTCGACGATCAAGATACACCTATTATTACCGAAAAAACAATTGAGCACATCATTGAAGAAAAAACGAATATCCCTGTTGGTGATTTAAAAGAAAAAGAACAATCTCAATTAATTAATCTCGCAGATGACTTGAAACAACATGTGATCGGCCAGGATGACGCTGTCATTAAGATTGCAAAAGCTATTCGTCGTAATCGTGTTGGTCTTGGTAGCCCAAACCGTCCTATTGGTTCCTTTTTATTTGTAGGACCAACCGGTGTTGGTAAAACTGAACTTTCTAAACAACTAGCAATTGAGCTCTTTGGTTCAGCTGATAGTATGATTCGTTTTGATATGTCAGAGTACATGGAAAAGCATGCTGTTGCTAAATTAGTCGGAGCGCCTCCAGGATACGTGGGATACGAGGAAGCTGGACAATTAACTGAAAAGGTTCGTCGAAATCCTTACTCGCTCATCCTTCTAGATGAAATTGAAAAAGCTCATCCTGATGTCATGCATATGTTCTTGCAGGTCCTTGATGACGGTCGATTAACAGATGGACAAGGAAGAACTGTTAGTTTTAAAGATACCATTATCATCATGACCTCAAATGCTGGTTCTGGTAAAACTGAAGCAAGCGTTGGCTTTGGTGCCTCACGAGAAGGTAGGACGAATTCCGTACTAGGTCAACTAGGTAACTTCTTCAGCCCTGAATTTATGAACCGCTTTGACGGTATTATTGAATTCAAGGCTTTAGATAAAGAGAATCTCCTCAATATCGTTGATATTATGTTATCTGACGTTAATGCACGTCTCGCCATCAATGGTATTCATCTAGATGTCACTGATAAAGTGAAAGAAAAATTGGTTGATTTAGGTTACGATCCAAAAATGGGAGCACGTCCATTACGTCGTACCATTCAAGAACATATTGAAGATGCTATCACAGATTACTATCTTGAGAATCCAAGCGAAAAAGAACTTCGTGCTATTATGACTAGCAATGGAAATATCATAATAAAATCTTCTAAAAAAACTGAGGAAAGTGCAAAAGGTTGAGTAAGAAACTCAACCTTTTTTCACACTCTTCTCAAAAAATAATAGCCTCTATAAAGCTTTTTCTCTCCTATCTCGTCTTTAAATTTTAATACAATTATTAAGGAAATATTCCAAAAATTTTAGTATAATAAATAAAAAATAATTAAAGCTTTTAAAATCATAAAACACAATCAGGAGAGAGAACTATGACTAATCCTACTTTCGGTGAAAAAATAGATAATGTAGACTATAGATCACGATTTGGTGTCTATGCTATTATTCCAAACCCAACTCATGATAAAATTATTTTAGTACAGGCACCTAATGGTGCTTGGTTTCTTCCAGGTGGGGAAATTGAAGAAAATGAAAATCACCTAGAAGCTTTAACCCGTGAATTAATTGAAGAATTAGGTTATTCTGCAACAATTGGCCATTACTATGGTCAAGCTGATGAATATTTTTACTCTAGACACCGTGATACTTACTACTATAATCCCGCCTATATTTATGAAGTTACTGCCTATCATAAGGAGCAAGCGCCACTAGAAGATTTCAACCATCTAGCCTGGTTTCCTATCCAAGAAGCTAAAGAAAAGCTAAAACGAGGAAGCCATAGATGGGGTGTCCAAGCTTGGGAAAAAAATCACCATTCTAGGAAATAATTCATACCTTTCTTCCTAAATAGTGTTATAATAAACCTAATAAGAATCAGGGGGAAAATAGTTATGAGACTAATTAATACAACCAGTAGTCATCCTGAACTAGTTCGAAATCAACTCCAAAATACAGATGCAAAATTAGTGGAAGTCTATTCAGCTGGCAACACCGATGTCGTTTTTACAAAAGCACCTAAACATTATGAATTATTAATTTCAAACAAATATCGTGCTATCAAAGATGAAGAATTAGAAGCTATTCGTGAGTTTTTCTTAAAGCGTAAAATAGATCAATCTATTATTATTCAAGAGCAGATGAAATCACTCCATACTGCCAAGTTAATTGAAATTTCATATCCAACAACAGCATAATTAAAAGAAGCCTAATCAAGGCTTCTTTTTTGATGACTACTAAACAAATGTCTTACCAACCTCTTCCATTAAAACTGGCAAGATATTTGTCAAAATATAGCGTTAAATAATTTTTATTAAGCTTCAAAACCTTGAGCTACTGCTTCAGGATAATATTGCTCAATAATTGCTGCACTAGCATCACAAACAGCTACACCATACGAACGCATCTTTGTGGTTGGATCAATACGGCGTGAGCGTTCGCAGACTTCACCTTCAGCGTGTTCAACAGTAAATGCAACACCTTCAAATGATACTGAGTCAGCTGGTTTGTCTGCTTCATCAGCAATTGTTAATTGTGAGACAATCATCAAGAGTGCAATATCGCTATTTAACGCTGTTAATAACGTTTTCACTTCTTGACTAGCATAAATTGTTAAATGTGCTTCTAGAGATTTACCAATAACTTTAGCGTTACGTGCTTCTTCGAGAGCTTTTTGAGCTTGTGTTCGTAACGTCATGAATGCTGACCACTCTTCAAGAATTTCTTCTTGACCAGAGAATGTCTGTGCAACAGGCATTTCTGCTAATTGAACAAACTCCTCCTCCTCATGTTCAAGGTATGACCAAATTTCTTCAGCAGTATGCGGTAGAATCGGAGTCAAAAGTTTTGTAAGTTTAACTAAAATATCATAGAAAACAGTTTGCATACGACGTCGTTCTGGACTGTTAGCCGCTTCAATGTAAACCACATCTTTTGCAAAATCAAGGTAAAATGCTGATAGATCAACTGTTACGAAGTTAACGACAGCTTTATAAATTGCCATAAAATCATAAGCAGCATAAGCTTTGTTGATTGTATCCACAACTTGATTAAATTTAATAGTCATATAACGATCAACGGCACCTAAATTTTCATAGGCTACTGCATCTTGTTTAGGATTAAAATCGGAAGTATTTGCAATCAAGAAACGCAATGTATTTCTGATCTTACGATAAGTTTCTGATGTTTGTTTTAAGATATCCATTGAAATACGAACATCATTACTTGAGTCAACAGAAGTTACCCACAGACGCAAGATTTCCGCACCAAATTGTTTTTCAACATCACTCGGAAGAATTGTATTTCCTAGAGATTTAGACATTTTCTCACCTTTACCATCAAGTACAAAACCTTGAGATAAGACTGCTTTGTATGGAGCGTGACCATTAACAGCAACTGATGTAATTAGTGATGAGTTGAACCAACCACGGTATTGATCAGAACCTTCAAGATAAAGATCTGCTGGATAGGAAAGGTTTTCACGAGCATTCATTACTCCATTCCATGATGAACCAGAATCAAACCAAACATCCATGATGTCTGTTTCTTTCTCAAAGAGACCATTAGGTGAACCTGGATGAGTATAACCTGCTGGTAGAAGGTCCTTAGCATCACGTTGCCACCAAACGATTGAGCCGTATTCAGCAAATAAATCTGCAACGTGATCAGTCACTTCTTTTGTCATGATAGCTGTACCATCTTCTGCATAAAAAATTGGAAGTGGAACACCCCAAGCACGTTGACGTGAGATTACCCAGTCGCCACGGTCACGGATCATGTTATAAAGACGTTTTTTACCCCACTCAGGTTGGAAATTTGTCTTTTCAATTTCATCGAGGATTTCTTGACGGAATTTCGAAACAGAGGCAAACCATTGTGGAACCGCACGCCAAATGATTGGCTTTTTCGTACGCCAGTCAAATGGATATGAGTGGTTGATAACTTCGCTGGCTAAAAGAAGATCTCCCAATTTTTCTTTTACAAGTGGTGTCACTTTGTCATAGAATTGACCTTCAAAATCAGGACCAGCATTTTCCATCATCAAACCACGACTATCTACGGTAACTACAACATCAAGTCCATTAGCAATACCAACGTTATAGTCGTCTTCACCAAAACCAGGAGCCGTGTGGACAATACCTGTACCAGAATCTGTTGTAACATGGTCTCCAAGGATAACCAACTCTTCTACTTCTGTATCCCATGGATGTTCTGTAACAATGTGATTAAGTTCTTTACCAGTGTGATGAGTCACAATTTCAAAGTTTTCCCAGCCAAACTTAGCAGCGAGACTATCTACAAGAACCTCTGCAAGAAGGTATTTACGCTCACTACCTACTGGTGCAACTACAACATACTCCATATCTGGTCCTACTGTTAAACCGCGTGAAGCTGTTACAGTAAATGGTGTTGTCGTCCAAACGACGATATAGGTATCTGTATCAAGAATTCCCTTACCATCTTTAACTTTATTGGCATAGTAGAGTGATGTCGAATCAATATCATGATATTCGATTTCAGCCTCAGCAAGGGCAGACTCTGATGACCATGACCAATACACTGGTTTAGCACCACGATAGATATACCCTTTATCTGCCATAGCACCGAAAACACGTACTTGATCTGCTTCATAATCTGGTGTCAATGTAATATAGGGATTTTCCCAATCGGCAGAAACGCCCAGACGTTTAAAATCTTCACGTTGTTTGTCAACTTGGCTGAGAGCATAATCACGACACATTTCAAGGTATTCAGCCAAGTCCATTTCTTTACGTTTAACCCCTTTTTTAGCTAATACTTGCTCAATTGGGAGTCCATGAGTATCCCAACCAGGCACATAAGGAGCTCGAAAACCCGACATTGATTTTGAACGTACAATAATGTCTTTAGAAATTTTATTTAGTGCATGTCCTACATGAATATTCCCATTAGCATAGGGAGGTCCGTCATGAAGGTGAAAGGCTGGTTTTCCTTCATTCAATGCTTGACGTTTTTTATAAATGTCAGCTTGATCCCATGCTTCTTGCCATTGAGGTTCCTTATTTGGAAGCCCTGCACGCATTGGAAAAGCTGTTTGTCCTAAATTCAAGGTTTCTTTTAATTTCATACTAACTCCTTATCTCATAGTAATAGTTATCACAATTTTTAAAATTGCTAAATAAAAAAGCTTTCATCACATAAAGGACGAAAGCTCGTGGTACCACCTTAATTCAGAGCAGAAAATAGCTATTTCTTACTCCCTCAACAACCCGTAAGGTGGGTTAAGCCTTCTACCTTACTTAAATAATAGTTCAGGTAGAATGATTGAAAATGATAATTTCAATATTAGGGATTGTAGGGCTCTCACCATCTCCTACTCGCTGATAATATAATATTAAAACCTTGTTTTTCTTAATCTTCAATATTTAATTTAAAAGTTTGAGTTTCACCTAAATTGATCGGTTCTTCCATTTGGAAATTATTAGTATCTAATAAACCTGACTCTTCAAGTTGTTTGTTACTTTCTTCAACACGACGCTGTAATTCTTCCATTTCATCTGGTGAGAATTGACGAGTAGCATCAAATGACTCAGTGTCATCCACCACTGGTAAAGCATCATCTTCATCAAGAACTTTTTCAACAACTTCTTTGAAAGAAGCATCAGAATTTTGAAGATAAATAGCTGTTGGTTTCAACAGTTCTTCCCAAGCAGATGAGTTAGCTAATTTTAACTGACCTTCTAATTCAGAAAGTAAGCGTTGGTGGAAAACACGTGATTGACGTTTCAAATCTTCTGTTTCTATAGCGACACGCTTAGCATCATCTGTCGCATCACGAAGGATTTGATTTGCTTTTAATTTAGCCTCATCAATTAAATGTTGAGCATCAAATGTAGCTTTCCCCATTAGGTTAGATGCTTCATCCTGTGCTGAAATTTTCACACGTTCAGCAGTTTCTTGAGCTAAAATAACTGATTGACTTAACGATTCCTTCATTTCGTTGAAGTAAGCGATTTTCTCTTCTAAATCTTTAATGTATTGCTCTTGCTCACGATTACGTCTAATCAAGTCTTCGTAATCGTCAACAACAATCTCTAAAAATTCATTAACTTCTTCTTCGCTATAACCGCGAAATTTTGATGAAAATGTTTTATCTTTAATTTCAAGTGCTGTAAGTGGCATGTTTTCTCCTTAGTTATGTATCATTTTGTCTACTTCTAACTTATATTTTTGATTTTTAGTTAACCCTAGGTTATGGTTCAACGTAAATCGACCATATCCTCTAACACTAATCAAATCCCCCTCTACTAATTGTTCAGAAACTCGATTGACGATTGCATAATTGACCTTGACTTTATCTGCCTCAATCAATTTCGTCGACTGTGTTCGTGAAATCTTTAAAATCGTTGCTAAAATTTTATCAAGACGTAAACTGGAAGCAATAACAGTTAGTTTTTGAATATCTTGTTTGGGAGTTAGAAGTTTGGACAAGGGAACTTCAGCTAATTGTACACTAGCAGTTCCAATTTTTGTAACTGAATGAACAAGGTGATTTGTCATTTGACTATCGACCAAAACCTGAGCACAGCCTTCTTCAACTAGGATATCCCCTAAAATTGATCGTTTTACACCTAAGTAATTCAGTAAAGTTCCCATAATTTTAGCATGGGTAAGGTGATTAAATTTAGCATTATACTTTATTTCAATTAGGCTAAGGTTAAAATCAACCATATCTAACTGATAGTATTCCGGTGCTATTATTACTTTAACATATTCTGTTTGAAAATACTGACCAGAAGTGTAATAATGACTACCTCGCCTCTCTAGAACACTTTCGAGTATTTTAAATTCCCTAGGATTTAGAAATTCAGTGGTAATAAACGAATAGGTGTTTTCGACATATTGAGCTAAATGGTCTATTTTATTGATAAACGCATACTCTTCTGGTCGAAAATGCTGATAAATATCATCTAACGTCATCTTATGTAAAAAGCAAGATTAAAAATCTACTCAACATATTTAGTAAAAAGAATGCTACTATTACTGTAAAATCTAGACCTAAAAATTGTAGATTAAATCTTCTGAGTGGGCGAATAATCGGATCAACAATCTGTACCACTAGTCTACCAATCCATGAATCGTATGCTCCCGGAAACCAAGATAACAAGGCATAGGCTAGTAAGATATAAGAATAGACCCTAATTGTTTTTAATAATATTAATAGTACTAATATCATATTTATCGTCTCTTCATATCAAAATCAAAACTCGTCTCTTGACCAGTCTTTGGAATATTCATCTCCTCAATATCGACCATAACATTGGCTGGTGTTAATAGAAACATTGAACTCCCAACCTTTTGTAATGAACCATATAATACTCTACTTGCACCATCAATATAATCCAAGCAACGTCGTGCTTGCGCATCAAGCATATATTGAAAATCAATCAAGACACATTCATTAACGATAAGTAAATCAACAATTTCTTGTGCATCCTCATACTTACGGGGATACTTCAGAGCAATTGTTACTTGTTCTCTCTGTTGTCGAACTGAGTCTTTATTTTGAATCCTAGGAGTAGCTTGCTGATAAGCATTGTCTCTCTGTACCCTTTGTCTCTCCTGACGATTAGGATTATAGGTAGAAGTTCTCGGACGACTACCTATAATCTCTTCCTCTGCGGAGTTAGTCATATGACTACGCTGAGAAGCTTCCTGTGCTGTAGCTGCTCTGGAATCTCTTTGCACTGAAGTTCTCTCTTGTACTTCGTGTACTTCATTTTCACTTACATCGTCAGTGTCAAAATAAGAAATAATTTTGTCAAATCTATCTTTTAATGCCATATTCCCCTCCATTATTTAAAGAATGAAGTTCCTATCCTTACAAATGTTGATCCATTTTGAATAGCAATATCATAATCTCTACTCATGCCCATGCTTAATTCTGTAAACGGCATTCGTTCTATGTTCCTAGCTTGAAGCCTTTTCCTAAGACTCTCAGTCTCTTCAAAAATTGATGATATTTCCTCTTTAGTTGCTTTTAAGGGAGCCATAGTCATGATGCCGATAAGTTCAATTTTATCGTACCGAGAAATTAAGTTCAGTGCATCATCTATTTGCTCAATAGTAAAACCATGCTTACTGTCTTCTCGTGATATATTAACTTGTAGAAAACATTTAACTGGTTTTTGAGCACGTTTTTGAATCTCAGCTGCTAACTTAACAGAATCTAAAGCATGAAAATAATCAACATAATTAATGACATCTTTAACTTTTCGACGTTGTAAACTACCAATGAGATGCCATGTAAGCTTTTCATCTTTTAATGCTTGATATTTTTCAAGAAATTTATCAACACGATTTTCACCGATATGATTAACACCTGTTCTAATAAGCGCTTCTGTTGTTTGACAGTTAACATATTTTGTTACAGCTACGACATGAACTGATTCAGGAGCGCGACCTGCTTTTAGTGCCAATTTACTAACATTGTCAAAAATCGCTGTTTTATTTTCTTGTAAATTCATCATTTTAATTAACGGTTTTTAAAGAATGGAGGTGTTTCAAGTTCATCATCCATATCATCATTTTCTGAAAACGTTGACATAGATAACTTGCTATCAAGTTCACCTTCTGTCGGACGTGAAATATTATCACGACGAAGGTCCCAATTACCAAAAGCAGAACTTTGTTGCTGATTTTGTGTATGAGGCTGATTTTGTTGAGTTGGCATTTCGCGAGACTCTGTCATATCAAAGTTGCCACGACGATCAAAGTTTGAATTTGAAGTACTTTGACGTTCTGAAGGTGCTTGATTAGTTGGAGCTGATGTTGTAAAACCAGATACTTGATTAGTTTTATCTTTACGCACACCTGTTGCAACAACTGTTACGCGGATTTCGTCTTTCATATCCATGTCAATTGAAGTGCCTAACCAAATATTGACACCTTTACCTGCTGCTTGGCTAACAATCTCTGATGCTTCCTCTGCTTCAGTAAGTGTCATATCCATACCGCCGGTAACATTGACAATAACGTCTTCTGCTCCATCAATCGTTGTTTCAAGAAGTGGTGAATAAATTGCTTTTCGAGCAGCTTCAGTAATACGTTCCTCACCAGAACCGATACCAATTCCCATCAGTGCATTACCTTTATTTGCCATAACTGTTTTAACATCTGCAAAGTCAAGGTTAATTAAACCTGGGTTAGTAATCAAATCTGTAATACCTTGAACACCTTGACGTAAAACATTATCTGCTTCACTAAGAGCTTCAAGCAATGGTGTCTTCTTATCTACAATTTCAAGAAGATTATTATTTGAAATGATAAGCAGTGTATCAACTTGTTCTCTTAATTCTTGAATACCTTCGATAGCGAAGTTAGAACGTTTATTACCCTCAAAGCCAAAAGGACGTGTGATAACCGCTACTGTAAGTGCTCCTAAACTCTTTGCAATACGTGCAATAACTGGAGCCGCACCTGTACCAGATCCGCCCCCCATACCTGCTGTGATAAATACCATATCAGCGCCAGTAAGTGCTTCTGTTAAAACTTCTTCACTTTCTTCAGCTGCTTTACGACCAACTTCAGGTTGTCCTCCTGCACCAAGTCCGCGAGTTAATTTTGGACCAAGTTGAATGACAGTTTCAGCTTTTGAGCTACTTAAGGCTTGAATATCAGTATTTGCTGCAATAAACTCAACGCCAGCGACACCTTCGTCAATCATGCGGTTAATAGCGTTACCGCCACCGCCTCCAACACCAATAACTTTAATAACTGCACCTTGTACTGATGCTGTATCAAATGAAAATACCATTTTTATTCCTCACTTATTGTTTTAGTCAAACATACTTCCAAAAATTCCTCTGATGCGCTCACCAATATTAGCTTTAGGCTCAGTAGGCTCTTGAGCGTTTTCTCTTGCTCGGATTGGTTCTAAATTAGAATCTTCCATAGAAGAGGTTAACGGCTCAGAATAAGGCATTGTCGACATTGTATTTGTTTTTTCTTTATAATCAAAGTCGACTGGTTTATGTCTTAGCATTTCATCGCCAGTTACAGCATGTTGTGCGATAATGTCAACTTCTGACATCATTCCTACATAATCAACGATACTAATAACATTAGCGAACATTGGATTGCGAATACCTACTTGGTTTGGAACGTGCAATTTAACTCTAGTTCCAAAAATTTGTTGAGCAACCTCGACAACTCCTGGCATAATTGCACCACCTCCAACAAGAATAATACCACCAGGTAAATCAAGTAAACGACCTCTACCCAAGTCTTGTTTGACATGTTCTAAAATTTGACGAATACGTCCTGAAATAATTTGCGAAAGATAGCTTTCTGTAATTTCAACAGGTTCCTCGTTACCAACAACATTAACTTGAACTGTATCAGAAGTACTTGCTTCTTCAACATTAGCTTGTCCAAAGTTGAATTTCAATGCTTCGGCGATTTCTACTGTTGTACGTAACACTTTAGAAATATCTTTGGTGACATAATCGCTACCTTCAGAATAAATATTAGTATATTGCAATTCTTGATTACGCATAGAAGCGACTGTTGTTTGTCCGCCTCCCATATCAATCACAGTTGCACCAAACTCACGTTCACCTTCGTTTAGAACTGATTTTGCTAAGGCTAGAGGGGCAATCACAACATGCTCTACTTTTATACCTGCTCGTTCAACAGTTTTACGAAGATTATGAAGGATAGTTGTTGGTCCAGTATAGATAAGACCACGCATCTCAAGGCGAATCCCCATCATCCCTCTAGGGTCTCTAATCCCTTGGAAACCATCTACAATGAATTCAAGCGGAATCAATGAAATAACTTCTCTTTCAGGAGTAATGCTTTTAGTCAATGCTGATTTAACAACACTTTCGACATCTTCATCCTTAATTTCTTTTGATTCATTGGGAACAGGAATCATTCCTTGAGTTGGTTCAATTTGGAGAAGATTTGCTGGTAATCCAACATTGATTTTGTCAATGGTGATGCCTGCTTTCTCCTCAGCTTGTTTTACCGCCTCTTTGATTGCAGTTGCTGCTGCCTCAATATCAATAATTATACCATCTTTTACACCGGAACTAGGGACGTTGCTAACCCCAATTACATTCATTTCATTTGCAATAAATTCTGCAACTAAAACTTTAATCGAGCTTGTTCCTATATCCAAACCAGTAAAAAAGCCATTTCTAGCCATTCACTCGACCTCGCTATCTTTCCATTCTTTTCTATTCTACATCTGCCAAAAACAGAATTATTCAGAAAATATTATACCATAAAAAAAGCAGAATTGTTACCAAATTACGTTTTTTTATTAAGCAACATCAAATTGAAATATTTCTAACTTATTTAAACCATTCGCAACTTATAACAAACTTAAATTTTTTTCAAGAAATCAATTTTTACTAGCAATCTATGACTGACTTGATATGTATAAAAAAGACTGATAAATCCAGTCTTTTTTTATCGCTAATTAACATTTTGAGGGTTGGGTGCCTGCTCTGTTGCTATCTGTTGTCCTTGTTGATTAGTATTTGAGTTATTTGTTTGTCCTTGACTATTTTCCGCAACCTGACCATTTTGTGTTTGTGTTTTATCAGTTGATTTATTTTTTGTATCTTCCGCTTTCACAGGGGTTGATTCAATAGTACTTGTTGTTGTGTAAACTCCCACTTCCATATCAACAATAGAAGGTTCCTTAAGGTTCTTCTTAATTTGTTTGTAAAAAGGAAGTCTTTCTTTAAATTTAGATAATGGTATTCTAATACTATTTCCATCATGCATATCTAACAGCAGGAGGTCAGGTGTCGTTTTAGAATCAGCTAAACTTATCACCTGAATCTCACTTATTAAATCAGGGTCTAAAGCCTTTAAATCTTTAATTAATAGCTTAATACTATCTTCCTTATCAAGGTTAATTGTTAAGAAGTGCTTTGGTAGCTCTGAACTATTTACAGGATCAGCCTTTTTTCCAGTTTCCAAGACAGGCTGATATCCTTGCTTTGTATGTGCATATGCAATAATCTTATTTTCTTGAACTTGAATATGAAACTTATTGGGAAATTGATAAGTCATCTGAGCTGTTTTTACCCATACATCTTCTGCAGCTAAACGTTGTTCAATAGCTTTATGTTTAAAAATTAAAGAAAAGAAATAATCGTTTTTTTGAATATTCGTTTTTTCTATCAAAATATCATCAGGTGTATGCTGATTTCCACTAACTGTTATTGTTTTTTGCTTACTAAAAGGAGTTAGTAGGAAAACGGAAACTAAAATGACTAGGAATGCTACTACAAATATAGGTGCAGTTCTAATGCGATTAGTTTTGGCTAAGCTGTTGACTATTTTTTCTTTTTTCTGTTTCTTTTCAATCTTAGGTTTTGAAATCTTTGGAAAATGAAGCTTCTTAATTTTAGTAGTATTTTGAGGTTCTTCAGGAGAAGAAATATTTAATTTACTTCTTTTATCTAAGCGTAATTTTTCGTTAATACGTTTTTGTTCTTCTTCATCTTCTTTGCGTTTTTTTAAAAATTCAAGGTTACGCTTTTGCCATTCCGTTAAGACAACTTCTTCTTTTTCTGGGGTATCTGATTTCTTCTTAGGCATGTTTTATCCTTTTGTTACTTTTGCCATATCATCAATTAATAATTGATAAAATTCATCTTGAGATTTTATTTCAGATGATTGTGACATGTTTTTTTCGTAACTCTCACTGTTAGAAATTAATAAATTTATCTGTTTCTCAAGTGTATTTATGTTTAATTCAGATTCTGGTAACTGCAATGCGTAGCCCTTTTCTTCAAAATAAGCAGCATTCTCTAATTGGTCACCTCGGCTCGCTTCACGTCCAAGAGGGATAATAAGATGAAGTTTTTTCATAGCTACTAATTCAAAAATAGTATTAGAGCCACCTCGTGTAACAACCACATCTGCTAAATTCATTAAAGGCTGATAAAGGTCTGTAACATAATCCACGCGATAAAGGTTCTTCTTCAATCGATTGAGAGAAGAATCGCCTGAAATATTGATAACATTATATTTTTCTTCCAGCTCAGGTGTTTGAGTAATAAAATCATTGAATACTTTTGCACCTGCTGATCCTCCAATAAATAGTAAGGTCTTTAGGTTTGGATCGAAGGCTTCTTTTATACTAGTTAAGTCAGTATTTTCAAACGACTTTTTACAATCCATGACTTTTGTTACAGCACCAATATGCTTAGTTTTGATTAAATCTTTAGATTGTTCAAAAGTCGTATACATAATAGTCGCAAATTTATAAGCAATCTTATTTGCTAACCCCATTGATAAATCTGATTCATGAACAAAAACAGGAACTTTTAATAGGCGTGCAGCTACTACAGGAGGTACTGAAACAAATCCCCCTTTTGAAAATAAGGCTTGGGGTCTAAGTTTAACAATAATAGCAATCGATTGAAGAACGCCAACCCCTACTTTAAAGACATCTAACATATTTTGCCATGAAAAATAGCGACGTAGTTTCCCAGTAGCTATAGAGTGAAATGTGATATCAAGTCCAGACTGATTAATTTGTTCATGTTCTATGCCATTTTTATCACCAATATAATGTACTTCCCAACCATCTTTGATAAATTTGGGGATTAATATTAGGTTTAGTGTTACATGACCTACCGTACCACCACCTGTAAAAACAATTTTTTTCCCCATAGTTACTCTCCTCTAAGACTTTCGAAAGTATCAATGAATTCATCACCACGGACTTCGAAATTCTTATACATGTCCCATGATGCATTTGCAGGACTTAGCAAGATAACATCGCCCTGTTGTGCCACCTCATAAGCTTTATGTACCGCATCTCTAACATCTAAAGCATCGCTATAAGTTACTCCTGCTTTTTGTGCAGCACGTTTTACTCGAGATGCCGATTCCCCTAAAACAACCATATGTTTAAGTCCAGTGATATCTGGTATCAATTCATCAAACTCATTACCGCGATCAAGACCTCCTGCAATTAGGATAACTTTAGTATTATCAAAGCCAGATAATGCTTTTTGAGTTGCCAATATATTAGTTGACTTGCTGTCGTTATAGAAACTAATACCATGAACCTTACCGAGTGATTGCAAGCGGTGTTTAACACCTCCAAAATTGCTTAAAGTTTCTCTAATAACTTGATTACTGATACCAGCTAGTTTAGCAACCGCAATAGTTGCTAGAGCATTCTCTACGTTATGGCTTCCTGGGACACCAATGTCATCTACTAACATAATATTCTCCCCTTTATAGAAAAGTTGCTTGTCTTGTACGTAAGCACCATCAACTTTTTCCGTAGTAGAGAAAGGAACGATTGTTGCTTTAGTAGTTTTAGCTAACTCTTTAGAAATACCTTGATTAAAATTAAGTACCAAAAAATCAGATGAAGACATTTGATTTTGGATATTCCATTTTGCAGCAACATAATCTTCAAAAGACCCATGATAATCTAAATGAGTTGGCATTAAATTAGTAATTACTGCAATATGAGGACGAAATTCCTTAACTCCCATTAGCTGAAAACTTGATAATTCCATAACTAGAATATCTTTATCATCCGCAGCCTGAACAACTTCACTAGCAGGAAAGCCGATATTCCCAGCTAACAAACCTCTCTGACCTCCAGCATTTAAGACTTCTGCAATCATCGTTGTCGTTGTCGTTTTCCCGTTAGAGCCTGTAATACCTATTAGCTGAGATTCTGAAACTAAGTATGCTAATTCCACTTCAGTCAAAACAGGGATTTGTTTTTCTAATGCTTTTTTGACCATAGGATTGTTATAAGGTATTCCTGGATTTTTAATCATGTAACAAAAATCCTCATCTAACAATTCTAAAGGATGACTACCACAAACCACTTTAATACCCTCTTCCAACAAAGACTGTGCTGTTGGATTTTCATCAAATGGTTTGCCATCATTAACTGTCACTATTGCTCCTAACTTAGCTAACAAACGTGCAGCGGCTTCTCCAGATCGTGCTAAACCAAGGACTAAAACTTTTTTATTTTCAAATGTTGTTATTGTTTTCATTACTCGTCCCATTCTATCATTATTATCCCTATTATTTTACCTTTAATCAGTGGCTTTTTCAAGGTAAAGGATATGTCTCTAATTTCTCAAAACAAAAGAACTTAGGAGACAAAATCCTAAGTTCATAAGCTATTTCTTCTTTTCTGACAAATTCAATATTTCTTTAAATGCTGTATATCCTAGAGGAATCATTATAAGCCCAATATACAATTCACCTGGCAATTGAAGGATTTTAATAAAACTCATAACTGCCAAGACAAGTAATAAGGCTACCAAACCTACTAAACCAATAGCGTTCAAAGTATTACGTACTGTTTTTGGTGCCATAAAAAAGTAATATAAGGCAATCAAAAGGGCAACAATTAAGTAAAACATAGAACTCCTTTCTTATTAATCATAAATAAGAAATACTTTGGATATTATTCAGCTGATTTTTTCTTTTTATTAGCTTTGTCACGTGCTGCTTTATTTAAAATTTGTTTACGAAGACGAATAGACTCAGGAGTTACTTCCATGTACTCATCATCTGCTAAAAATTCAAGTGACTCTTCTAAAGTAAGGATACGAGGCGTCTTGATGACTGCAGTTTGATCTTTAGTTGCTGAACGGACATTTGTCATTTGTTTAGCAGTTGTAATATTGACTCCGAGGTCATTATCACGAGAATTCTCACCAACAATCATTCCTTCATAAACTTCTGTACCTGGATTTACAAAGATAGTTCCACGCTCTTCAATACGCATAATTGAATATGTAGTTGCTTTACCATTTTCAATAGAAACCAAGGCACCACGATGACGGCCACCAATTTCTCCTTGAACAACCGGTAGATACTGGTCAAAAGTATGATTCATGATACCATATCCACGTGTCATTGAAAGAAACTCTGTTGAATAACCAATCAAACCACGTGCAGGAATCAAGAAAATCAAACGCGTTTGACCATTACCAACCATCTGCATATCAAGCATATCACCTTTACGCTCTGACAAACTTTGGATAATAGCACCCTGATATTCTTCTGGAGTATCAATTTGAACACGCTCAAACGGCTCGCATTGAACACCATCAATTTCTTTGATGATAACTTCTGGACGTGATACTTGAAGTTCATATCCCTCACGACGCATTGTTTCAATAAGGATAGATAAATGTAATTCTCCACGCCCTGAAACCGTCCATTTATCTGGCGAATCTGTTGGGTCAACACGCAAAGAAACGTCTGTTTGTAATTCTGCTAAAAGACGTTCTTCAACCTTACGTGACGTAATCCATTTACCTTCGCGACCTGCAAATGGTGAATTATTCACCAAGAAAGTCATTTGAAGTGTTGGCTCGTCAATACGTAAAACTGGAAGTGGTTCAATAGCATCTGTCGGAGTTACTGTCTCACCAACGAAGATATCTTCCATACCAGAAACAGCGATTAAATCACCCGCTTTAGCCTCTTGGATTTCTTTACGTTCAAGTCCAAAGAAACCAAAAAGTTTTGTTACGCGGAAGTTTTTAGTTGTACCATCAAGTTTTGAAAGAGTAACTTGATCTCCAACTTTGACAGTCCCGCGGAAAACACGTCCAATACCAATACGTCCTACAAAATCATTGTAGTCAAGAAGAGAAACTTGGAATTGAAGTGGTTCTTCCGAGTTGTCAACTGGGGCTGGAATGTGATCAATGATAGTATCAAAAATCGGTGCCATTGTTTTTTCTTGATCTGAAGGATCATCTGACATTGAAGATGTTCCATTGATAGCTGAAGCATAAACAACAGGGAAATCTAGTTGATCATCATCAGCACCGAGCTCAATAAAGAGTTCAAGAACTTCATCAACAACCTCTGATGGACGAGCTGACGGCTTATCAATTTTATTTACAACAACGATTGGAATTAAGTTTTGTTCAAGAGCTTTCTTCAAAACAAAACGTGTTTGTGGCATTGTTCCTTCGTAGGCATCAACGACTAAAACAACACCATCAACCATTTTCATAATACGCTCAACTTCACCACCAAAGTCCGCGTGACCAGGTGTGTCCATAATATTGATACGAACATCGTTGTATGCTACGGCTGTATTTTTTGCAAGAATGGTGATACCACGTTCTTTTTCGATATCATTTGAATCCATTGCACGTTCTTCAAGCTCTTTACGCTCATCAAGAGTATGTGATTGTTTTAATAATTCATCAACGAGAGTTGTTTTACCGTGGTCAACGTGGGCAATGATCGCAACGTTACGGATATCTGTTCTTAAATTTGTCATGTTTTCCTCTATTTTATAATGTAATTCTGTTAACTTATGAATTATAACACAATTTTTCTTAAAAAACAGAATTTACACAAGTGTAAATGTTTTCATATCAACTGCCTGTTTGTGATAAGAAAACTTTTCATCATTTCATTATTTATGTCATTTATTTTCTACTTTTTTCAATTTGATTCATTTCTACAAAAAGAGGAGAGAGTTATTAATAGTAACTCTCTCCTTAGTATATTACTTAACTCTACCCGTCCAGTAATTGAAACCGTCCTTTAATACGTAAAGTTGATTAAAACCTTCTTTTCTGAGTAACAAAACAATTCTTGGAATAGATTGACCACGGCTTGCGTCATATAAGAGGACAGGTTTATCTTTGCGTAAAGCCGATAAGGCAACTTTAAATTGGCTTGCTGGAATGTTACGTGCTCCGAGAATATGTTTTCTATGAAAAGCGCCAGCTTCTCGGATATCAATTAACTGTCCTCGTGACATTTCTTTTTGAAAAGACTCGTTATCTAAAAATTTAGCTGCCCTACGAACCCTCCAATAATTCCAAGATGCCCAAGCAACAAAAGCCAGAAGAATAACGATAATTAAAATAACAGACATATCCATATCTTATCTCCTTAACTTGCTTGTTGATTGGCTAAGCTTGCTGCACCAATAATACCAGCATCATTACCTAGTTCAGCAATCTTAATTTTAGTTGACTTTTTAACTTGTGGGAAAGCAAATGTGACAAAGTATTTCTCAACGCGACTACGTAAAAATTCACCTGCTGCTGAGACACCGCCACCAATAACCACAGAATCAGGGTTTAAAATATTTGAAATATTAGCTGCTGCCAGTCCAAGGTAACGTGATACACGTTCAACAACAGAATTAGCAAATTTATCCCCATCTTCTGCTGCTATAAAAATATCTTTACTTGTAACAGTATCACCGTTGTCAATCGCTGCTTTAATGGCAGACGAACCTTCATACTGTTCTGCGAGTTGACGTGCTACTCTAACAACACCTGTCGCTGATGCAACTGTCTCAAGACAGCCTTTGTTACCACATGTGCACATAAATCCATTTTCTGGATCAACAATCATATGCCCAATTTCTCCACCTGCTCCTGCAACACCATGGATGAGGTTACCATCTGCGATAACACCTCCACCTACTCCTGTTCCGAGGGTTACGAAAACAACGTCGGGATTATTGGCACCAGCACCTACCCAGCGTTCACCAAGTGCTGCAACATTAGCATCGTTATCAATAAAAAATGGAATTCCAACTTCTTTTTCAATAACTGAACCTACTTCTTGAGTATCAGCCCAATTTAGATTAAAAGCACCTGTTACTGTTTTACTAGTTCTATCAACAGCTCCTGGAGACCCCATACCGATACCGAGAAAGTCATCTTTTGTTAATCCATAGAGGCTCAAACGATGTTTGAGAGATTCAACGATATCAGAAACGATATGTCTTCCGTTTTCTAAAGTATTGGTCTCAATTGCCCATTTTTCTTGTACTTCTCCCTCAAGCGTCAAGATACCAAATTTAATGGTCGTTCCTCCGAGGTCAATTCCCAATAATTTCTTACTCATTTTTTATTTTCCTTCTCCAATTCTAGTCTGTGCTCTCTTCTTAAAATCAGTTCTGCTTTTAAATAATCATCTCTACTTATCAGACCATTATCGTAGAGACGTTGCAATTCAATCTTCATAACTTCGATATCATAAAGACGTTTACCAATATAAACATAAATACCAAATTTTTTCAAAAGATTCTGCACATCGAATAAAACTTTCATATATGAATTTTAACAGAAAACCATTCAATTTTCAAGAAAATCCGCAACCGCTTGCTAATTGTCATTATGACGTTAGGCTGACTATCTATAATAGAAATCATAATCTCTTTTCTACCATTTTTCGAATAATAAATATAAACTATAAAAAGGATTTTATGATTATGTCTACCATCTATTTTATTTCTTTATGCATGAGTTTTATCTTAAGTTATTACGATATAAAATACCAAGAGTATCCTATTTTTCTATGGATATTATTCACCATTTCAACGATAGTTCTCACACCAATTACAAAAGTTTCTATTGTTTTGTGTTTATTTGGGATTTTAGCTGAAGTGGTGGATATTAATATCGGGAGTGGAGATTTCCTTTATTTAGCCACAATTGGCTTATCTTTACCTCTTCATCAAATGCTTTTTATTATTCAAATAGGTGCTTGGTTAGGAATTATTTATTGTTTAGTTATGAGAAAAATGAAAAAAACGATAGCTTTTCTACCGTTTTTAAGTATCGCTTATATAATCGTCACCAGTTACTCTCTTTTATTCTAATCACTTTAAATTATCAGGAAAGTGATAAAGTTGTGGGTACTGGTCGCACTTTGGATTTTTAGGATGACAAATTGCACGACCAAAATAAATCATGGATTGATGAGCAGCTAGCCACTCTTCTGGTGGTAAAACCTCCATGACTCGTTTCTCAATTTCCAGTGGAGAAGCCGACTGTTTGCAAATCTGGTGGTGTTTACAAATCCGAGTGACATGAGTATCTACGGCAAAAGCCGGAATACCAAATCCAACACTCATGACCACATTAGCCGTTTTCCTTCCAACGCCAGACAAACTTTCTAGCTCTTGACGAGTTTGGGGGACTTTTCCATCAAAATGCTCTATCAATTGTTTAGCGCATTGATTTAAGAATCGAGCTTTATTACGGTAAAGCCCTATTTTAGAAATATAGGGTTCAATCTCTTTGGGATCAGCTTGTGCCAAAACTAGAGGATTTGGAAAGCGTTCAAAAAGGGCGGGGGTGACTTTATTAACAGCTGCATCAGTTGTTTGAGCTGATAGCATTACAGCTACCAAAAGCTCAAAGACATTAGTAAAGTCTAAGCTAGGTTTAGCATCTGGAAATAACTTAATAATCTCACGGATAATATATCGTGATTTTGCTTTTGATAACATTTTATTCCTTATCTTTCTTTTTTATCATTATATCACGATATCTTTCAAAATAAAGAATATCAGAACTGAGGTTTGCAATCCATTAACCCTATTTTATTTTTTTAGTAAAAGCTCATGCTAATTGTCTTTTGAGTTGTTGGTAATCAATTTTTCCAGATGGCATCAAAGGAATTTTAGATACAATATGATAATGCTTAAAACCATACTTCTTTTCAAAATGTTCCGATAACCACTTCAAACACTCTTGTTCCATCTGATTTTCAATTAAAACAATACAGCAATGTGACTCTTGTCCATGACTTTGACTCTCTTTTGTAAATGCTACTGCATCCTTGATATAAGGGCATGTTTTTATTTTTTCGATTAATCTAGGTAAATAGAGCTTAATGCCCGATTGATTGCACCAATCACCACCACGGCCAAATAGATATAATTTGCCATCTATCAGTTCACCATAATCACCAGCACAATATTCACTTGAAAGGCCACAGATACTATACGGTGTTTTTACAAAAATTCTTCCCTCTTTAATCCTAACAGCTACATTTGGAACGATTTCTCCAACATACTGTGGCTTATCTCGGATATCACGACCATCATACCATGACACATAATTGAGCTCACTAGCACCATAGAAGATTTTCACTGACACTTTAGGATGCTTTATATATAAACCTTCCAGTAATGAGTCAGAGACATATTGCGAAGAGGTAATAATAGTTTTATTGTCTAACGCAGTCTCCTTGCTATATTGTTCCACTAACTTGAGATAACTAGGGAGCAGATATAAATGCGTTACACCAGTTTTTTCCCATAAAGTCTGCCAGTATTTTACAGAGTTTTTCTGTGTGACAACAAGCGTTCCCCCCAGTAATAAAAGGGATAGCGCTAAATTTAAGTTACCAGTAAATGAAAAATCACCTTGAATAAACAGTCTGCTATTGGAAGTGACCGAAAAATAAGCATTCTGAATGCTAAAAAAATCAGACCACGAAGCGAAGCTCCTCCACAATAGTTTAGCATCAGCTGTAGTCCCAGAAGAAAGAACACCAAAATCAGCTAGTTGAGGAGCATACTGCACTTCTTTTTCTAATCGACTTATTTCATTATGAGTAAGGTTAGGTTTACAAATAATAGGAAGAGCTTTTTGACATAACTTTGAAACAAATCTTACTAATTGGTTAAGCAGAGAGTGTGTGCTAATCACATGTTTCCTATTGTCTTGTGACGCCATATCTTGTCTGACTAAGTTATAAAATTCTCCATAACTGACCTCTAAATCACCATCAAATAACTTTTTATCGCTATTGGTTTTAACTATTGTTTTCAATGATTCAAGCATTCTTAACTCCTAAGTACTCTATTGATATGGCCATTCCGACTCCTCCTGCCCCTGCAATGGCAGTTAGACCCATAGGTTTATTTTTATATTTTAATGCCTGCATAAGATGAAGGATATTAATAATTCCTGAGCAGGCATAAGGGTGTCCGTAAGCTAATGCCCCTCCAAAAATATTGAATTTTTCTCTCTCTTCAGGATAATAATGATTAAATAAAGCATCAATCGCTGCAAATGGTTCATTCCATTCAATTGCATCATAATCCGATATTTTAGTATGAGTTTCTGTTAATAGTTTTTCCGTAGCCGTGTGAACCAATTCTGGACTAAGCTTGGGATCTCCTGCTACTTCTACAATGTGAACAATCCGGAATTCTGTTTTCTGACTCTGAAGCGTTAGAAATGCAGCAGCATCGTGCATTAAACAAACATTTCCAATAGTGAGCAAAGGTGAATTTTCCATCAATCTTGGTAATTTTTGAAAAAATGTTTCTTTTAGTTTTCTAACGCCTTGATCTCGCATCCCTTCCATTGGTAAGATTACCTCTTCTAAATAGCCACCTTGTTTAGCTGTTAAGGCGCGTTTATGGCTCAAGAATGCCAATTTATCTAATATTTCTCTTCTAAAACCATATTTTTGACAGACTCTCTGGGCCCCTTCTAACATTACAGTTTCAGCGTAAGAGTCAGGAGAAAACTGAGCAACGGTATATTCTCCGTTACGATTATCTTCTTTAGCGTAACGTCTCATAGGTTGAAGAGAACTACTTTCAATCCCCCCAACAAGAACTTTTTCATTAATATCAGCACTGATTTTTAGATAACCAAAAAACAAGGCAGAACTTGATGAAGCACACTGCATATCAATCGTTTGTACTGGAATATAGGATTCATAATCAGAAAAAAGAGTCATCAAACGACCAATATTGCCCCCAGTACCAACTGTGTTCCCACAAATAATACTATCAATGTTAGATTCTGGTTCTATTTTTTTTATTTGATTTAAGAGGTGTGCTCCTAAAAGTTCTGGACGGTAATGTTTAAATTGCTTCCCTTTTATACCGATAGGTGTTCGTAGCCCAAAACCAATATAAACATCTCTATTCTTCATATGTCCCCCTCACACATAATATTTGATGCTGAAAAATAATCACTGTGTTATCCACTACTTGCACTGAGAATTCTTGATTCACCCTTACTGGAGATAAAAAAGTCAAATGAATCTCCTTTATTTTTCCTTTTCTAACTTCCATTATTTTTTCCAATAATAGAGCCGCAGGCACAATAGCTGCTTCCCCTTGGTGAAAAGGATTTTTATCTCGTACTAAGCTAGTGAATTTTTGACATTCTTCTATTGAAATAAGACTAACCTTCTCTTCCCTTGCAGGACAGTCACTGGATGCTAGTGACATTGGCTTAAGTTTTGGTAAATTAAGCATCCTCAAATGGTAAATCCATTGCTGATCAGTTACCGTTACCTCAAGGATTCTCTTAGAAATCCATTTAATATTATCAGATGAGCCATCCTCTCTTTGATACAAACTAAGTTCAACAATTACAAAATTAAGCGGCAAATCTCGGCACATAGCTATCGCTTTTTTAAATAGTTTTTTCATCTTATCTCCCGTCAAAATATAAGACCAGTATATCATAATTTTTATATTTCGTTAAAGGAGGCTATCATGTCATTTCAAACAAATTATATCCATTTGGCTGACGAAATATTATCTGGAAAGACTAGCATTTCTTATGAACAGGCACTGGAAATTCTAAATAGCGATGAGAACTGGTGGGAAATCTACGCTGCTGCCTTATACCTTAAAAATCAAGTTAGCCGAAATAATATTCGCCTTAACGTTTTATTAAGTGCTAAGCAAGGACTTTGTGCAGAAAATTGTGGTTACTGTTCTCAATCTAAAGAAAGCACTGCTGACATTGATAAATTTGGTCTGCTTCCTCAAAATGTCATTCTAAAACAGGCTATTGTCGCTCATCAAAATGGCGCTAGCGTCTTTTGTATTGCGATGAGTGGAACTAAGCCTAGCAAGAGAGAAATTGAGCAGTTATGTCAAGTCATCCCTGAAATCAAAAAAAGCCTCCCTCTAGAAATATGCCTTACCGCTGGTTTTTTGGATAGAGAACAACTTCATCAGCTAAAACAAGCAGGAATTGACCGTATCAATCATAATCTCAACACCCCCGAAGAAAACTACCCCAACATTGCAACGACGCATAGCTTCAAAGATCGTTGTGATACTTTAGAAAGAATTCACAATGAAGACATTGATGTTTGTTCTGGATTCATTTGTGGTATGGGAGAGAGCGATGAGGGGCTCATCACATTAGCTTTCAGACTAAAAGAGCTGAACCCCTATTCTATCCCTGTCAATTTTTTACTTGCTGTTGAAGGAACACCTCTTGGAAAATATAACTATTTGACTCCCATTAAATGTTTAAAAATTATGGCCATGTTGCGTTTTGTTTTTCCTTTCAAGGAATTAAGATTAAGTGCTGGACGGGAGGTCCATTTTGAGAATTTTGAATCATTAGTCACCTTACTTGTTGACTCAACTTTTTTGGGAAATTACCTAACAGAGGACGGTCGCAATCAACATACCGATATTGAATTCTTGGAAAAATTACAACTAAATCATACTAAAAAGGAATTAATTTAAATGAATACAAGAACAACTACCTATATTGCACTCATGGTTGCACTACTCATTGTTTTAGGTTTTATCCCAGGGATCCCATTAGGTTTCATTCCAGTCCCAATTGTCTTACAAAACCTTGGTGTTATGCTAGCAGGTGCTCTGCTTGGTAGTAGGAAAGGTTTCCTAGCTGTGGCTATTTTCTTACTCTTAGTTGCTATTGGTGCACCATTTTTACCAGGAGGGCGGTCAGGTCTCGTAACGCTGTTTGGGCCAACAGCAGGCTATCTGCTGACTTATCCATTTGCAGCTTTTTTTATCGGCCTAGGGCTTGAGAAAGTGAAAACAACAAAACTCTGGGTTCAATTCCTTATTATTTGGATATTTGGCGTACTATTGATTGATATTTGTGGTAGCATCGTTCTTTCCTTTCAAACTTCTCTCCCCTTAACTAAATCACTATTTTCTAACCTTATTTTTATTCCTGGGGATACCTTAAAAGCATCCATTTGCTTGATTATTTATCGTAAATTTGCAAATAGATTAACTCATCTATACAACTAAATAAAAGACAGTACCTATGGTACTGTCTTTTATTTATAGAGAGTCATTATCCTACACTAACACATTTTAGTCATTAATTAACGTCAAAAAGTTTTCAATCATTTTCATTCCATCAATACTCCCGATTGACTCAGGATGAAACTGCATCGCATATACCTTTAAGCTGGGGCAATGGAATGCCATGATTTCATTATCCTCATTTGATCGTGCAATAATAGCAATATTCTCTGGTAAATCAGTCACTACCAATGAGTGATAACGCATAACTTGGGTTGGACTATCAATTCCCTTAAACAAACTAGTATGGTCGTTTATTGTTACCCAACTTTGTTTACCATGCATAACGTGATTTGCTAAATTTAATCGCCCACCCAAGCACTCAGCAAGCGCTTGATGCCCCAAACAGATACCTAGAATAGGTTTCTGTCCTATAAACTGATTGATTAATTCTAATATTTTCCCAGCATCCTTTGGGTGTCCTGGTCCAGGTGATAAGACGATAGCTTCTGCGCTCTCAGCTAATAAAAAAAGGTTAGGATCATCATTTTTTATGACGAATATTTCTTTATAGACACTTAAATATTGCTTTAAATTATAGGTAAAAGAATCGTAATTATCTACCAATAGTAACATTTTATAGACCTTTCCTTGTACTTTGACCTCATTATACACTAATTGTAAAATATAAAAAAGGCTTAGAGGAATAACTATTCCAACCTCTAAGCCTCACAGATTATGCCTTTTGAATAGCCTAAATTTTCTAGACCTCCATCATGCCGGCTTGTAATTGGTACATACGATAATAAGTCCCTTTTTGGTCTAATAAAGACTCGTGATTCCCACTTTCAATTATCTTTCCTCTATCAAGAACATAGATACAATTAGCATCTTGAATGGTTGATAAGCGGTGAGCAATGGCAATTGTTGTTCGACCTTGACGCATTTTTGCTAACGAATCTTGTACAATCTGCTCTGTTTCCGAATCAATATTTGCTGTCGCCTCATCTAAGATTAAAATTTTAGGTTTACTAGCCACAGTTCTGGCAAACGCTAATAGTTGGCGTTGTCCAGTTGAAAAACTTGACCCACGTTCTGAAACAGCTGAATCGTACTTATCTGGCAACTTCTGAATAAATTGATCAGCATCAACAAACTCTGCTGCGTCCTGTACCTCTTGATCGGTGATGTCTTGGTACATTTTGATATTAGATTTAATAGTGCCATGATATAAAAAGGGGTCTTGTAAGACGAGTCCAATATTCTTTCGCAATTGTTCTTGTGAGTAATCCCTAATATCCTTCCCATCTAATAAAACTTGTCCAGATTGAAATTCGTAAAACCTCATAAAGACATTAATAATAGATGATTTTCCAGAACCTGTCGCTCCTACAAAAGCAATAGTTTCACCTTTTTTAACACTAAAAGAAACATTATCAAGGATTTGTTTTTTTCCATCATATGAGAATGATACATTTTTAAATTCGATATTTCCTTCTCTCACAAAAGCTTCTGTATTTTTTTGGCTTGGTTCAAAACCTGTTTCATCAATCAGATCAAACACACGCCCTGCTGATACCATTGATGTTTGTAAGGTTGAAAAATTTTGCGTTACTTCAATTAAAGGGTCAAAGAGACGATTAACGTACTGAATAAAAGCATACATTAATCCTGCCGTAAGACCTCCTTTAACTCCTGTAAATCCAAAATAAGACATAAGAACAGCATATGCTAGGAGTTTTAAAAGAGACATCACCGGTCTTAAGAAGAGACTATCAAGAGACATAGAACGATTGGCATACACAACATGCTCTTTGTTAATTTCCTCAAATTCAGTCTTCAAGCGCTCTTCTTGACCAAAAGCCTGTACAATGCGAATTCCTTCAATACTTTCTGATAATTTACTGTTGATATCACTAAGTAAACTTCTCGTTTTAGCAATGACAGTGACTGATTTTTTCCGATAGACATTCACTAATATAAAGATAACAGGTAACAAAAGAGCGACGAGTCCTGTTAGTTTAATGTCTAGCATCAACATAGTGTACAGAGTAACTGTAAAAATAAATATCGCCGAGATAAAACTTGATAAAATACCCGAAAACATATCAGATATTGCTTCAGTATCATTAGTAATACGTGACACAATAGATCCTGCCGGTGTCCTATCAAAATAAGACATGCCTAGCCTTTCCATATTAGCAAAAGCATCTCTACGAATATCTCTAACAATACTATAAGAAACACGCGCAAAAAAGAGATTCCCAAAATATTGAATTAAGGTCTGCAAGACATACATTGAATAATATCCCACTAAAATAAGAACTGCTGTTTGATTAACATTTGTCAGATAGTGATCAATAAAATGTGAAGCAATTAAAGGAATAATATTTTTAACAACAGTCGTCAACAATAAGAGAGATAGAGCTAATACTGTAAACCATTTATAAGGGCGTAAATAGGAGATTAATCTCTTAAAGACTTGCCATTGATTAGACTTCATCAAATGCTTCCTCCATTTCTAATTGCTGTGAGGCATACGTTTCAGCATACCAACCACCTTTATTTAGCAACTCTTGATGTTGACCTCGCTCAATGACTCTGCCGTCTTGCATAACTAAGATAAGGTCTGCGTGCACAACAGCTGATAAACGATGTGCTGAAATAATAGTCGATTTCCCTTGACGATTCGTTTTAAGGTTCTCAATGATAGCATGTTCCGTTTTAGCGTCCACTGCTGATAGAGAATCATCCAAAATAAGAATATCTGGATCTAAAATCATGGCACGACTCATCGCAATCCTTTGTTTTTGTCCACCAGATAATGAGACTCCTTTTTCTCCAATTAGAGTCTCAAATCCTGCTGGCATCTGTTCAATGTCATCGTAAACATGAGCCAATTTAGTTGCTTTTTTAACAGCATTGATAGATAGAGTTGGATTTCCAAAGCGAACATTTTCTAAAATACTGGTAGCAAATAAAAACTGATCTTGAGGAACATAACCGATTAGTTGACGTAACTCAGACAATCGATAATCACGTATATCATGTTTATTTAAAGTAATTTTCCCCTGAGTCACATCATGTTCACGTAGCAATAACTTAATAAGACTTGTCTTCCCTGATCCCGTTTGACCTACCAAACCTAAGGTTTGACCTTTTTCTAAGGTGAAATGAATATCGGCTAAGGTTTCTTCATTGTCGTATCTAAAGAAATCAATATCATATCTTAATGTTCCATTGACAACAGGTTTGATAGGATTTAAAGGATCAGTTATATCCGATTCTTGCTCAAGTAGACTATTAATACGGTTATAAGAAACACTACCACGCTGTACCATATTGAACAAGAAACCAATCGCCATCAAGGGCCATACCAACATATCTAAATACGTCACAAATGTTACCAAGTCACCAACAGTAACTTGACCTTTTGAAATCATAAAAGCTCCCATAGCCAATGTTAATACGTAGGAGGCACCTATAAAAAGAAGAACTAAAGGATCAAACATGACATCATAAGTCATGGTCCGCATGTTCTTCACGAAAGTCATCTGATTAACCTCTTGAAAAGAAGCAATTTCTTGTTCTTGATAACCAAATGATTTAGTCACTTTGACGCCAGAGACACTTTCTTGCACTTTATTATTTAATTCTGAAAAGGCTGCCTGAGATTCTTTGAAGGTTTCATGGGTTTTTCGCCCCAATTTACTAGTTGCTAAGGCCATTAAGGGCAAAGGGATAACCGCAATTAATGTCATTTGCCACGAAATAGTAAAGAACATGGTGATAAGCGTTACTAATGCTGTGATAGAGGCATCCACTGCTGACATAACTCCTCCTCCTGCAAGACGTGTTAGAGAATTGATGTCGTTGGTCGCGTGCGCCATTAAATCACCTGTACGATATTTCTGATAAAAAGAAGGAGACATTTTTGTAAAATGTTCAAATAAACGGTATCTGACAACTTGGCCCAATTTGTAAGAAGTCCCTAAAATATACATACGCCAAATATAACGCAGCCCATACATAGCTAAAGCTGACAAAACCAAACCTAATAAATTCCATAGTAATTGTGGTCTTGTTAATTTTCCAGTTGTAATAGCATCAATAACTAATCCCATAATTTTAGGAGGGATAAGATTTAACACCGCAACCAAACTTAATGACAAAATCCCAATAAGATAGCGCTTCTTTTCTTCCTTAAAAAACCACCACAAATTTTTTATAATAGACATATTTTTCCTTTCTCAAAGATTGAAAAGCATCATAATTAAGTCAGAAGACCAAATCAATCAGAAGACATGAAAAGTGTTTTAAAATTCTCATTTAACAACTCTCTATTATGCCTCTATAAGCTTACTTTCGTCAACTAAAGTGATTCTTTTTAAATAGTAAAAGGCTTGAACAATGTCATAGCCTTTACATTATTTTCATTTTCTAATAGTTAGAAGCCAACCTTTTATGTTTCGATAAGTCCATAGGGCGAAAGGACCGCCTAAGGTATTTGTCCATAGATCGTCGATTTCAAAAACCCGATTAGCATCTATTAAAATATCTAAAACAACTTGAGTACACTCTATGAAAAGAGACATCAAGAAAGCAAGTAATATAACGCTTTTATATTTCCGTAAACTTGGCTTTAGGGATAGTAACCCTATAATGAGAGGAAACAGCAGTAAAATATTCACTACATTTTGACCAATAACCCAAAAAATCTCTTTAAAGCTAGTTAGCTGATCTAAACTACGAAAAGAATTAAATGGTACTAAAAGAGCTACAATTCTTCCGAAGCGCTGAACATTCGGAGTTGATACCCCCTCAATCATAATTTGAGGCCCAAAACACATCCTGACAATAATAAGACAATAGATAATCACTAACATCCAAACGAAACGACGACTAATCTTTGTCAATTCCCCATCTTCAGTAAGTAATCTTTTAAGCATTACTGCCCTACCTTCGCTTTTTGACGATCGCGTTTCATTGTGTTTGAACGTAATTGTCCGCAAGCTGCATCAATGTCCGTACCATGTTCTTGACGAACAACACAATTAACTCCATTTTTCTTCAAAACGTCATAGAAAGCTTCTACACGCTCTTTAGGACTACGACTATACTGGTCATGTTCTGAGACAGGATTGTAAGGAATTAAATTGACATAAGATAATTTGCGAATTTTTTTCGTTAAATCTGCTAACTCTTGAGCATTTTCTGGGGTATCGTTGACACCATTTAACATAATATACTCAAATGTTACACGACGGTTAGTCGTCTCAATATAATATTCAATAGCCGCAAACAACTTTTCAAGAGGGAAAGAACGATTAATACGCATGATACTTGATCGTAAATCATTATTTGGAGCATGAAGAGATACTGCTAAGTTAACTTGTACACCTTCATTTGCAAATTCACGAATTTTATGTGCTAAACCTGAAGTAGACACTGTAATGTGACGTGCACCAATAGCTAATCCATTATCATCGTTAACTGTACGCAAGAATTTTAATACATTGGTATAGTTATCAAAGGGTTCACCTATTCCCATGACCACAATGTGACTAACGCGCTCACCTTGTCCACGTTCATCAAAATATTTTTGAACAAGCATAATTTGAGCAGTGATTTCGCCATTGTTAAGATCACGTTGTTTCTTTATCAAACCACTTGCACAGAAAGTGCAACCAATATTACAACCAACTTGAGTCGTTACACATACTGATAAACCATAATGTTGACGCATCAAAACCGTCTCAATCAGCATGCCATCAGGTAATTCAAAAAGGTATTTAACAGTTCCATCAGCAGATTCTTGAACAATACGTTGTTTTAGAGGATTAACAACAAAATTCTCATTCAAAAGTGCAATAAAATCTTTGGAAATGTTAGTCATTTCATCGAAGCTTTGCACACGCTTTTTATAGAGCCAGTCCCAGATTTGTGAAGCACGGAATTTCTTTTCTCCATGTTCAATAGCCCAAGCTATTAGTTCATCGCGAGTTAAGCTATAAATAGAGGGTTTATAGTCGGGTGTATCAGTTTTTTTAGGCATAATATTTTCTTTCTTCATGGTGGAATAAACGGTTACAGTTTATCCCTTTCTTATTTTTTCTTACGAATAACAAAATGCTGCTTTGCAGAGGTCATTTCCTTATCTTGCTCTTCTTTAATATGACGTTCTTGACGGCGTTTTGTCTCTTTACGCTTTTTACTTGTAAAATGAGCATTGGCATTTGACTGGGAACGATTATTTCTAGTTTGTGACTTTGATGATTGTGATTTGGATCTTGACTTACGACGCTTATGAGGTCTTTCATCATCAAATTTAATATCTCTAGGATTTGGATTCTCCAACACAAAATAAGCACAACCAAAGTTACAATACTCTTTAATATAATCTTCTAAACGTGAAATCCGGCTATTTTTTCTAATCGTACTAGCATCTTTGTAAAAGCCTCTTAGCCTCAACTGCTCGTTACCCCAATCGCCAACGATAAAATCATATTTTAATAAAATCTCAGAAAAACGTTGTCCAAAGACAGTCACATCAAAAGCTGATTTTTCATTAATAACAAGTTGAAATTCAATATCATCACTTTTAACGATATTTTCAAAGTGAATGAACTGTGGGCCAGGATACTTATTATAGTTAAGCATCTCTGGTGTCACTTCTTTTCGCATAATACTCCTTTCTCTAAAATCATTGAGAAGAAACGACTAGCCTCTACTCTTTATTTATCTATTTTTCATTTATAGTGTCATATTTATTAAATAATCTGCTACCACATCTCTGAGTAATTCAGGAAAAAGCAAGTCTACTTTTTTCGTTTTTAAACACTCAAAATACGATGCAAAATAATACTGATCAACGATTACAAGAATCACTTCTTCTTTGGCATCAATATCTTTCTCATTATACACTATTTTTCCATTTTTGTAATCAAATCCCGAATGTAAAACGTCTCCAAAGTACTTGCCACGAAAGCCCATACCATGAATCTTTTGTTGCGCTAAAAATTGACCTTGTTGATAAATAGTTTCATAAATCTCTAAAAGTTCTTGACTACTCACTGTCAATTTAGCGAGACGCATTTGATGAGGTAATGATTCGTGGAGATTTTTCCTCGAAAAGTCTTTTCTAAATGGCTGAACAATTAAGCCAGAATTGATAATAGCAACATCTGCACCTGCATAAAACAGCATCGCATCCATGACTAGTTGACACGATTCTTCTAATGATAATGGTGCTGGAAAGGATATTAAACTTTCTTTTCTAAGCTGTTCTTTACCTTCTGACTCAATCTTCTTAGCCCAGTCACTGTCCGAAGGATAACCAGTTAGTTGTTTTGTATCACATGTTGAGATTAAAATATCTTTTAGTGTATGATTATCAAAAGTTATATCAATACTCCCAACAAAGCGACCATATTTACCAGCTGCTGCAAGATATGTACCGTTAATTAGCTCCCCTTCCTCAAATAAATGGTGTGTATGTGCACCTATAATAAGGTCAATTTCTGAAAATTCTTGAGCAATCCTTGTATCAAAACGAATACCTAAATGACTCATCAAAATACGACAATTTGCCTCTTTTATCTCATTTATTTGTAAATGGCATTTAAGACAGTCAATTGGATCTTCTATCATCCACCCATGAGGTTCATAGGTTTTATAATAAGGAAAAGTATAAGCCAAAAAGGCAAGCTTAGTTCCTTGCTGTGTCTCATAAATAATGTAAGGTTTTGCCCAACTCGGTTCGATTGTGTTATCTTTTAGATTGCCAACAATAACCGTAAAATCTGAATCTTTGTAGACTTGGTCCAAGTCTTTTTTGGATAAACCAACTCCTTCATTATTACCAATAGTAGCAAGCTCAATACCCAGTTCATTCATCAATTGGATATTAGCCTTGCCCGAGCTTGCTTCTGTCAAAGGATGGCTTTTATCAATATTATCCCCCAAGTCAAGTGAAATCGTCTCTATTGGCTGCGCTTGATTATCATGAAAAAATCGTTTTACCTTAGGAAAATTCTCAAAATGAGAGTGCAGATCATTTAAATGTAGTATTCTTATAAGCTCTGTCATACTATCATTTTAGCACTTTGATAGTCAAATGTCGCAAAACAAAAAAGCCGAGCAGACGCCCGAACTCTTTGAGTTTATTTTGTTTTTTTCAAATAATCAATAGCTTGCTGAACATTTTGAACTGGTACAATTTTCATCTTCGTACCTAATCGCTTAGCTGCTGCTTTTGCCTCTTGATAATTCGTCTGAACCTTTGTTTTGCCTTTTTTAGCATTTTTATCGATCGGATTATTAGGAACAAAGAAAATATCCATTCCTTTTTTAGCCGCTGAAACAACTTTCAAACCTGCTCCACCAATATCGCCAACATGCCCATTTTGCTCAATAGTACCAGTGCCTGCAATCTTACGTCCTTTACGTAAATCTTCTTTAACTAATTGGTCGTAAATCGCTAAAGTAAACATTAAACCTGCACTTGGTCCTCCAACACCTTCAGTATTAAAGTCCACAGGAACATCAGATGATACTTCTGTATGGTCTGTCAAACCGATACCAATACCATTTTTACCGTTTGATAGTTTAATAACTTTACCAACTGATTCTTTCTTTTTACCTTGACTTGTGTATTGTACCTTTACTTTATCACCTAGATGAAGAGCTGCAACATATTTGATAAGTTGAGAAGAATTTTTGAAACTTTTGCCATTAACTCCTGTGACTGTATCAGCTAAATGTAATCTATCTTTAAATGTCGAATTTTTAGCTAAGTTAAGCACATAAACTCCTTTATAAGTAAGAGATACTTGCTTATTAGCTAACTTTAAAGCTTGATAGACGGACTCATTTTGAGAAGTCTCCATGTAGAATTGATTAATTCTGAGATAATCGTCATTACTAAAGCCACCTGTTGTCTCCTCTTTACTAGATAATTCTGTAAAAGGAGTTAACCAAGCATAAAAAACCTGAGCTGGCGTTGCTTGACTAACAGATACCGCTACAAAATTGTACGAACCCTTAGCTTTATCAGCCTTTTTATTCACTTTCAATACCGAACGGATATCATAAGCTCCACCTGGCATTTCCAAATAATAAGGTAGTCTCACCACAAGGCTTGCTAATACTAACAATAAAAAAGCAAAACCTATAATCCACCATTTAAGCAGACCTAGTAAACTTTTATGTTTTCTTTTTGGATCTTTATTCTTCACTCATTTTCTCCACTTCTCTAACAACACTCTTTGGAACAAAAGGCTTCACAGAAGCCTTAAAATGTATCAATTCACGGATGCGACTAGATGATATCGGACTCAAAGATGGCGACGTTGATAAATAAACTGTCTCAATATCATCTGCCAACTGTTTATTAAAAAACTCCAAATTGGCTTCATAATCAAAATCCTGGCTATTACGCAGACCTCGAACAAAATATTTTGCTCCCACTTCCCTTGCTAAGTCAACAGCTAGTCTATCTTGCGCCACTAAAACTGAAACATTCTTAAACTGACGGATAGCTTCTTCTAACATTTTTTTACGGCACTCAATCGAAAAGTAACCTTGCTTCTCAAGGTTATAAAATAACCCAATGTAAACATGATCAAATAGATAGCTGGCGCGCTCAATAATATCTAAATGTCCATTAGTAACAGGATCAAATGAACCTGTAAATAAAGCTTTCTTTGTCATTCGTCGTCATCTCCACAATAATACAACCATAAAAAGACTACCACAGGAATCAGGCGAACAATGTCTATTGCCTCAAAACCGTTAGCTATCCAATTGATAAGATTTGGCAAAAAAGTAATCATTGCCATTAATAGATACAATGGATTTTTTGTTCTTGATAATGAACAAACTCCTTCATCATTTTTGAAGTGATAATGTTTTAGCAACTCTTCTAAATAGTGAAGGCGCAACAACAAATAAATCAATATGACTAAGATGAGAATAATCATCACTAACTTGTAATCCATACCAAAGCCTCCTAACGAACGTAGACCGTTACTTTAGAAATGCCATAAATTTTCTGTTTCCATATCCCAAAAGAAGCAATTTCTTCAGGTAAATCAACTGATTTGTCCGTTTCACAAACAATCATGATATCATCGCCTAATAAACCCTTGCTATCCATGATTTGGATTTGCTTTACAATTTCTTCCTTAGCATATGGCGGGTCCAACAAGACCAAATCAAATTGTCCCGTTAATTGTTCTAAAGCACGGTTGGCTTCCATTTTTAATAATTGAAATTGCTCCGGACTCTTAGTCATTGCAATATTTTCTTGAATAACGACCTGCGCACGCCTATCTTTTTCAACTAGGACAGCTTGGTCCATTCCCCTTGAGATCGCCTCAATAGCTAAGCTACCACTGCCAGAAAAAAGGTCTAAAACACGACCACCTTCAAAAAAAGGACCAATCATATTAAAAATAGCGCCTTTAACCTTATCAGTTGTTGGACGAGTTGTTTTTCCATCAAGCGTTTTTAAAGGACGCCCTCCAAATGTTCCTGCTACTACTCTCATAACCACTATTATAACAAAAAATAAGGTAGAGTTATCAAAAAAATTGCTTATAACAAACAGAGAAGATGGTATCTCTTTTCCTTCTTTTTTGATATGATAAGCTAGCAGTAAGAGAAACGAGGTTCCCATAATGATTAAAAAATTATTATTAAGTTTAATAGCCATATTATGCCTTACAACGCTAAAATCAAACTTAAGTAGCGCTGACACCATGACTATTTCTCCACAACAATACCAACATATGATAACAAATAGTGACTTAATCGCCATCACAGATAAGGCGTTAGTAAGCAAAAGTCAACAATCTGAAGCGACTATTTTTATAGGACGTCCAACTTGCCAATATTGTAGAGCTTTCTTACCAAAATTATTAAAATCTCAAGCCACACTTCATTCAAAAATTTACTACCTTGATAGTCAAAAATACAAAGGGGAACGATTGAAGAGTTTTTTCAAAAAGCATCATATTACCACTGTTCCAAATTTAGCACATTATCAACGAGGAAAAATGACTAAATATCTTGTTCAAGGAAGCCAAGCTACACCTCAACAAATCCAAACTTTCTTAAGCCAAAAATAAACTTATTGTTAAAATCAGCCAAACAAAACTGCTTGGCTGATTTTTTATAATATATTTTCGAAGGTATCTCTGACTTCTTTTGGCCAGACACTTGACTGTACTTCTCCAATATGTTTTTTACGAAGCAAGAACATAGCTAATCGTGATTGACCAATTCCCCCACCAATAGTCAAAGGGAAAAAACCACGTAATAGCGTCTTATGCCACTCAAACTCTAAACGATCTTCATCACCGGTGAGAACAACTTGACGTTTAAGAGCATCTTCATCAACTCGAATTCCCATTGATGATAGTTCAAAGGCAGTTCCAAGCTGTTCGTTCCATACTAAAATATCACCATTGAGACCTTTAAAACCATTCTCTGATGGTGTTGTCCAGTCATCATAGTCCGGTGCACGACCATCATGTGGTTTACCATCTGCTAACTCTCCACCAATACCAATCAAAAAGACTGCGCCATACTCCTTAGCGATGGCGTTTTCACGCTCTTTAGGGCTTAAGTCTGGGTATTTTTCTACCAATTCTTCTGTATGAATAAAGGTAATACGCTTTGGTAAAATGGATTCAATATCAAAACGAGCTTCCACGGCAAGCTCTGTTAGGCGGATAGCTTTGTAGATTTTTTCCACAGTTTCTTTTAGGTAGTCCAAATTACGTCTACCATCAGGAATGACCTTCTCCCAATCCCACTGATCTACATAAACTGAGTGTGTTGGATCAAGAGAATCTTCATCTGGACGAAGAGCTTTCATATGAACGAAAAGACCTTCTCCCTCATTAAACCCAAATCTTGCCAAAGTATGACGTTTCCATTTAGCCAATGAGTGAACGACTTCAAATTCAGCTTCAGGTATATTAAGGACTTTCACCGATACAGGATGTTCAATACCAGATAAATTATCTTGCATACCATCCCCGACCTGACTAAGAATAGGTCCTTGCACTTCGACGATTTCTAACTTATCAATCAAATATTGTGTAAAAGTATTTTTGACAAAAGAAATCTCCTGTTGCTGATGAATAAAGCTTTTCTTCATATGTTCCTCCTTAAATTATAAAATGTTAGAGCTATTATACTCCTTCAAGTAACAAAATGGAAGAGGAGTTGTAGAATTATTCTGACTTTTTTACAAGTTTTTCTGAAAATCTTTACTCTAGAATTGTTTTTGCCATGACTTGTCGCAATTCCTTGGTCATTCGCCGTGGTCCTCTCACAGTCTTAACGCCGTGTTCTGCTAAAAATGCTACAGGATAGGTAGAATCTTCAAATTGCCTTATCAGTTTGAGTCGCATATAAGCTTTGACATCTCTTGCTCCTAAGTAAGTACTTGTTTTAAGGTCACGTTCTATTACTTGACAGACATAGCGCAAAGCACGAATAGGTGCTGTAATATAAATAAACACATAATCTCCCACCGCAATCTTTCCTTTTTGAGTCCAATCAATCAATTGATGCTCTGCAAACTCCTTATCAATATCGTAAAATTTAGGATTAGCAGGAATAATCCAAAACTCTGGCTCAGAATTTGATTTTTTATTGGGAGAAACAAGCTTACGACTATCTGATACCAATTTAAAAATTTCTATATCAGACAAAGTATTGTCTAAAACGATAGATACCCAAGTCTTTTTAGACATATGATAAGAAGGATAAATACCTTCTTTTTGTAAGAGTATTTCCATATCTTGAGGATTGACTTTAATATTCAAAACTTCAACCTCATCTTCTGACAGTTGAGCTGGAACATTTTCTAGTTTCCCCATCTTCAATGGAAAAAGCAGAGCATACCATTTACCTGATACACGATAAGAAGCATATTGTGGGTGCTTCGCAAATGGATAATCAACTGAATCTTCAAAAGTTTTAGCTATCTTCTCCGCTAAACGATTACTTTGATCTTTGGTAAATAATAAGTCCTTACAACAAGAATCTGAAATATCACCTAATATAGCCATATAAGCCGATCGTACTTCGCCAACAAACGAACCATTATAATTTGCTGCTCGAAGCGGTAAATATTCTTCTTCAAGTGCCGAATCAATAACCTTACCAGCTATCTTTCCATCCAATGAAATCGTGATAATAGCTTTAAAGTCATTATCCATAAATGTTTGACAATAGATATACTCTTGGTCAGATTTGATAAATCCAAACTCCTCAAGCGATGAAAAAATAAAACGTTTTTTCCGGAAAAAATCTGATTCTATTGACATAGTAACCTCTCTATTCACTGTACATTATCCTCTATTATGTCGTTTTAAGAGCTAGAAAGCAAGCTCAAAGTCAAAGATGAATTCTAGTTTCTTTGTACAAAAAAAAGCATGTTGCCATGCTTAAAACTAAACTAATTGATAGCACCCTCTTATTAATTCTCTATTTATGTTTGGGATGATTATCCTCTTTATGGACATAAATGTACATAACAATAGAGAGCATAATAGTAATGATAGTCGTAATTAAAATAATCAATACCCAGACAGCATCAACACTGTCAAAAGGCAACTTAACATTCATTCCATAAAAGCTGGTAACCATAGCAATAATGGAAATACCAATGGAAATAATTGTTAAGGTAGTTACATTGTCGTTAAGGTTATTGCTGAGGACATTATTATAAGAAGAAGAAAGTTCTTGGAAAACCTGTGAATTTAAGGAACACATGTTAGATAATTGTCTTGCTTCAATAATAGCATCTTGAAGTTGCATCTTTTCATTTCTAGTGTTCTCTTTATCTTGCTCAATGTTTTGTAAATCGGTCAGCATTTCAAAATTTTGCTTAGTTCCCATCATTAAGTGTACTGTTCCACTTTGTAAATTTGCCAGCCTTGCCAAGTTCGATTTGTTTGGTCTTTTACGCAAATCATTGATTAGTTTATCTCTTTCTTCAGAAATAGTATCTAAAACATCAAAATATTGCTTTGAGAAAGCAGTCACTAATGATAATAAGAGGTGTTTCGGAGAATCTACCTTTTCAACACGATTAAGTGCTTTTTTTACAAGGTTAATATTTTTATGATTAGCTAATACAAACAAGCCATCTTCTTTCAAAAATAGAGTCACTGGTATCACTCTCGGCACATGACGAACATCATCAACGTGACCTTGCGTATCCAAAAGCTGGTAAACAAGTGTCAAATGCCCCTCAATATCACGTACGAAAGAAGACTCATTTTCATCACGTGCATAAGCCAGCAATTCTGAAGGTAAAAATCTCTCCTCTTGCAAGGATAGGTCGTCAACATTAATTATTTCAAATCCAAAATCGCTCGAAAACATAGAAGCACCTCACTCTAAACTTGTCTACATTATGAAACAAAAATCGAGAAAAAACAAGTAGAAAACCCTTTTAAATCTAATTAACCTTATGAGAGCAAAACAAAAAAGGACTACTAAAATAACATCTAGTACTCCTTATTAATATGCTAGATAGCCAGCATCATTTCCCCCATGAACGGTATAAGTCTTCTATAATCTTAACACCTGACAGCGTCAACTGAGGCGTCATGATATGACTTACCCTTTGCCCTTCTAAAATCATTTGACTAACATGATAAGCTTCTTTCTCAAAATCACTAACCATGTCAACTTGAATCGTTTGCGCACTAGTATCATTTCTCACCAATTTTGCATGAGTGGTTTTCCAAAAATGTGGAATGATTAGACGACCTTCAGTTCCATAAATAATCATTTCATGCGGTAAATTTAAACGTGTTGTCAAGAAGATATCTACGAGGACCCCATTTGATAATTGCAAGAGTAGTTTGGATTGACTATCGCTTTGACCTTTTGGAAAAGTCGCAGTCCCACTAGCATGAGTTATAGTCGCATCAAATAGATATTGTAAATAAGACAGGGCGTAGGGCGCCATAAAATGCACTGTTCCTCCACCTAACTCAAGTTCTCTAAACCATGTTACATGGTCAATGTTTGGGTAGGCTGTTGTAGATGAGATGGAGATCACTTCTCCTATTTCACCAGAGGCAAGTAATTTTTTAATCACTTGTGTCATCGGAATAAATACCGATTTTTGTGCCTCCATCAAAAACAGATTACAACTTTCTGCCAAAGCGAATAATTCATTCGCTTGGTCGTAAGTCAAGGTGAAAGGCTTTTCTACCAACACATGTTTTCCCGCTAACAGAGCTGCTTTAGCAACTTTATAATGGTCTTGATTAATTGTTGCCACATAAATCACATCAATTGACTCATCTGCTAACATATCCTCTAACTTATCGTAAGCCTTTGGGAGATGATATTTGTTGGCAAAAGCTTGCGCAGACTCAAGAGTTCGACTCGATACAGCCACAACTTCACCATTTCCTGCTAAGCGGACTCCTTCAATAAAACGAGGCGCCACCTTTGCCGTTGACACAACACCATACCTTACCTTTGACATAAAAACTCCTTTGACATTGATAGAGTTATTATAGCATAAGAACTAGCAATTTATCTTTTTAGGGATTAATACAATTTAATCGCATCTCTGTTAAAAGTTAGACAATTTTAATAGCATAATTTGAAAGATTTAAAATAGTTGAAACTACACACCCGCAAAGGGGCGATGATAATGAATTAATAAAAAAATAATCATTATTAATTTCAATCCACGCACCCGCAAAGGGTGCGACGCGTTGATATGAAAGGAAATTATAGAGATATGATATTTCAATCCACGCACCCGCAAAGGGTGCGACAAAACGGATGGTTGTATATTGCAGGCTATCAGCTAATTTCAATCCACGCACCCGCAAAGGGTGCGACTTTTCCGTTTTTTCATAGCAATATGTGGGACTATATTTCAATCCACGCACCCGCAAAGGGTGCGACGCGTGTTGCTAGTCCATTCTTATCAGAGGGGCAAATTTCAATCCACGCACCCGCAAAGGGTGCGACAGTGCGCGATTGCACCGTTTATAACTAAAACCAAGAATTTATTAAACAAGTTGGTTCAATAAAAACTAGATTTTGACTACTATTTTCTTTTTTTTAGCGCGAATACTCCGCTTTTTCATGTGTGACCCGAATTCACATATAAATGTTTATAGAAGTAATACCCCTATATCAGGATCATAACTATCATTTTTGCCAATAGTTTCCACACGATTTTGCCAATTTTTACCAAGTAAATAAAATCGGATACTATCTGATTTCTGGTCGATGATTGTCAGCAACTCGTTTTTTATCTCCACAAACTCAGCTGGAGTCACTGAACACTCAAAAACAGAATTTTGTACACGTTGACCATAATCAACACAAAGTTTTGCGACGTGACGAAGGCGTCTCCTACCTGCTACAGTCTTCGTATTGACATCATAGGTTACTAAAACCATCATAATTTTACTCCTAGATTAAAAATGGTGGATAGGATTCCAAATCACCACGTATTGCTTTAGATAATAACTGTGCTTGCACATAAGGCAGTAGCATCAACTTAACTTTCTCCTTGGTGAAAGGATGTTCAACTACTGTATGCTTGCGCTTTTGCCAAGACTCAATAAAGATTGTACGTCCTTTTTCTGTCAAAATAACACTACTATTTTCCTTAATATCAAAATGTCTTTTATTTAATTGTCCCTTATTAACCAGAGAAAAAACAAATCGATCAACAATATAAGAACGAAACTCTTCTACCAAATCCAAAGCTAAACTTGCTCGACCAGGTCTGTCGGTATGATAAAATCCAACGTAACTATCTAATCCAACTGCTTCTAAAGCAGATTGACATTCGTAGGTCAACAGACTATAACCCAATGACATCAGAGCATTGATACAGTCTTGCGGTGGCCGTCGTGTCCGACCGTTAAACCGAAATGTATCCTTATCCGTTAAGACAAGTTCATTAAAAGCACGAAAGTATTGATTTGCTGCTTGTCCTTCTATTCCTAGCAGAGTTTCCTTATCAGGTGCAGATTGAATTAGTTCTAACGCCCACATCAATTCAGTATTAATGTCTTCAAACAATTGAATATCAATTCTATCTCGATGATCACGTTTAAAACGAATTAAATATTTTCTAGAATTAGATACTTTTGCCAATATAAAGCGTTTGGCATATTCTATTGAAAGAGCATGGTCCGCTAATCGATAATGTTCACGTCTAAGCAGAACATTCCCATTCGTTGAACCTACAAAGCGACCACAAAACCGACCTTGTGGAGTATGGAAAGAAAGGTTAATTTGTTTCTCTGTACAAAGTTCAATTAAGGATGGTGAAGCACCTAAATATGAAAAACAGATAATACCATCAATTATACGATATGGGAAGCGATGAACAATTTTCCCCCCCTGCTTAATAACGATATTATCTCGCTCCCGTGTGAGATAAAAATTGTCCTGTGTGAGATATAAAGTATTTAACAATTTTTTCATAAACTATCCTCATTTACCAAAGACTGTCTAATGTAATTGTCTACGTTACGTGTTTTCTTGCTCAGCCGTGGTTTACAAATATCTACCAAAGAACAAAGAGGACAATTTTTAAAATACTCAGCTTTACCTATGATTTTATTATCATAATAAAAATGCATTTGTTCAGCCAAATCCAAAACTTCTTGGCGTAGTTCCTCAGTAATTTCAATAGTTTTCTTTTGATTCACGCTGTGATAATAAAGACAGCCTTTCTCGATATAGCACCCAAAAGTCTCCTCTAAACAAATTGTCTGTGCTACTAGTTGAACAATATCTCGTCTATCTTTTTTCGGTTTACCTCGCTTATATTCAACAATACAAGGAAGCCACTTCCCTCGTTTTCCCTTTAAAGAAAAGCCATTTTCATCTTTATAAAATTCAACAACATCAAGAATACCATATAGACCGAGAATTTTTGATGACACGTGCATAGCACGTGAGACCAAAAAATCTTTTCGCTTTTCTTTAATGTAAGGGTTATCTGCTTTAGTATGTAGAATCTGCCCATGCGCTGTCGCTTCATTATCAAGCCATTGTTGCTCAATATGAATCAATGCCCATTGACGTTTACAAAATTGGAAATGTTGAATACCTGATAACATCAAATAATCATCTTCGGCATAGACCATATTATAGCCCTTCTAGGATTTTAACCGTTAAACCTTTCGCTTCATATTTAGCTAGTTTTTCTTGATTTAGATGAATTTGATAAGCGTCATAAGTGCTTTTTTCTTCTATTGATTGATTATACTCTAACAAGTCAAAGACACGCGCACTTGAAACATTTCCCAATTTGCTTGAATGAGTAAACCAAAAGACTTCGCGAACTCGCATAGAACCTTCTGGACGTGCAGACGATGCATCATTTTCAAATAAGCTAACCAAAACTTCTTTAATAGCCTCAGCATCTTCCTGAGAAAAACCAGTCTTTTCAGCAAAATAAGCATTGATAGAACCTTTAAGCACATAAATACCATAATCTACAAAATGTTTTGTCCCCATAGTATCAGAAGAGCGGCCACTATTATTCTTAGCTTCCATACCATTGGTACTACGTGTAATTTGAAGGCTAGAAATGACAATTGGCTCCAAGGACTTTGCCATACTGATTGAAATCGGTCCGCGCACCCCAATTGATTTTTTCAGATAAGTAAAAACTTGTCCAAAAGCACGAACATCAAACCATAATGCATTTGCTTTTTCTTCAATTTCTTTGTCAGGTGTCTTAGCTGTAAAATGTTGCGAAAAGCGTTTTTCCAGTGAACGAAAGTCGTCTTCAATACGCTCATTAGCTTGCACAAAAATAGGTTTCCCCATATCTTGCAAACGATTACGAATCTTCCGTTTAATGGAGACATCACTCATTACACCGTATCCTTTAGCATCTGTACGAGGCATGTTTCCGTTTAATGGATCACCATTTGCATTTGCTTCTTTCACTTCAAAGGTCACTATAAAATCAATTTTGTGTTCCAACATCTTTTTACTCCTCACTTTCTGTTACTTCAGTATTTTGTTTTGGATAGTAATAGTTTTTCTCAGCATAATACCCAAAAATAAAGCGGTAATCTAACGGTTTCTCCATTGTTTCTGTTTCTAATAGAGGATTTAAAAGTTCTAAAATTTCTTCTTTTTCTTTTTCTAATTTCTTCCAACTGCCACGACGATTTAATTTCAATGTTTCTTCGTAAGGCTTAATTTTATTCTCCAATAACATCATCAATTTTGTTGGCTGTCCAGTATAGGCTGTCCAATAACGTTCAGCATTAGTAATACGATCGCTGCCGTTTCCCTCCAAGCTATAACGCAAGGTCTCAATTAATTCAAAAATTGCTAATAATCGTCCGAAAAGATAGGAACGATTTTGATTGGTATGATTTAGCATCGGTGAAAACTCCTCCCCATTTTGTTTGTGTAAAATTGCTAAGCAGACCTGCTCAACTTGATACCAGTGCTTACGATAACGATGTCGTTCTTTAACATTGTTACCTAATTTTTTGACAATAGACTGTGGCATAGGTTTACCATCAATCAAACTTGTCACTAATTTTTGAACTTGATCACTTTTGAAGTTATCATTGTCTAATTCAAGGAAGCGATCCCTATCAACTCCGTAGGACACATTAAGGATGTCATGAAAGGCAGGGGTTCTTAAGCGACTCTTCCCAGACTTAGATCGCGATTCCCAACTGTATTTTTCCTGCCACTTGTCAAGATTGGTGAGTAATTGGGACGCTTGAATCTGACGAAAATATTTTAAAGCAATTCTCCCGTTGCTGGTTTTATTCAAAATAGCAATGTAATAAGTGGCATCGTTAGCAAATAATTTTTGTCCCTTGATGAATGATTTACCAATCCTTTTATTTTCTTCAGTTGCTAATGCTATAACAGAGGGCATATCCTCATCATCATCTTCTTCAAGTCCATCATCAAAGATTGGTGATACGATATCCAACCGACTATCATTTGTTAAATCATCACTAAACCAGTTGATTAAATATTGAGAAGACCCTAACCAAGTACTGGTATTTTTATTTTCTAAAAGGTACTTGATCATTAAATGAATCTTTTCGGAAGTTTCATAGCCAACACTAAAAACATCTTCACGTTCTCTAAAACGTCCTTTATAAGCTTCTCTTTTATTACTAACAGAGATGATTTTAGCATTCCCCATCAAACCTCTATGCTTATCGGTAAGCTGTTCCTCTCGTCCACTAATATTACAAATACCAAGATTTTCACGATTGGCTTCAACGAAAGAAATATAGGATTGGTGTAAAGTTTTAAATGTCGAAACCGATTCATTTTTAAAGCCCTGGAACTGATCAATTGAAAATTCTAAAAAGCAAGCTGATAAATCAATTAATTTTTCTTTTCCAGTGGCATCACAAAATGTGACTTTTAATTGATTATTTTGATAATCAGGACCAATTAAAGAATCGAGAATCAGTGTCAGAAATTCTGGTTTCAAAATAAATTGCTGAACAATGGTTAAAAACCTCTTGACGTCACCCTCCTCACAATAATCAATCCAGTTATTAAGTTGCTTATGAAAAGAATCATACTGGGACTGTCCCATTTCAGCACTATAATAAGCAAATTTATCGACTAGGGGATGCGGCGCAGGATTACTACCTGACCTAGCAACAGAATCAGCCGTTACAGGAAAAATAATCATTTGCTTATCTGTCATAAATTCTGCCTTGTGAAACTGGCCATCTTTGTCAAGTTTGACTGAAATGATATTTTTGCCATTTGACTTTAAACTCGTATGATAAATTGGCAGTAAAACCGGCTCATTATTTCTTTTTTGGTGATCAACCAAGTCTGCTAGCTCTGCTTTTTCATAAGTCTTCAAGAGAGAAGTAAAAAAATCCATCAGTTTTCTCCTTTCTCCATCGCATCATACTCCATGTATTCATCGTTAACCGATTTTATTTCCCCTGGCACTTTAAAAGCATAACTAGAAAGTGTGTTAACAATATCGCAATCAGACTGTGTTTTAAAAGTAATGACTCCATTTTCCATCACAGTCTTTGTAAAGTATGATTTCAATGGTGTCTTTTTGTCTTTCGGATAGGCAAAGGAATGGAACATGATTCCCAAGTCGATATTGACACCATTATAATACGACACAGCAGCCTCATACTCTTCTTGGCTAATATCATCTACAAGACCTACACTCTCTCTTGTACCCAAAAACACATCACGACGTCCACCTTTACGAATAGAACGCTCCATAATGGCTTCATGTTTAGCTGGAAGTCTGTCTGAGTTCAAATCTTTTCTATCTTCATTCCAAATAAAATGAAATTTGATTAGATAAACAACATCACTCAAATAGGATACATAACTTAAATCTGCACTATAATCATGTAACAGAGCCCTGACACCCTGTAATTCGGTTTGAATCTGGTTAATAACCTTAACCTCTGTGACAATATTAGTAAAGGTCGGCTTATAATAGATGGCATCAACTATACCATTCAGCGCCTGTCTAGTTGGAACCGAATAGGATGCACGTTCCGATCCCCCTTTTGTGGCTGGATTTGTAAAAAGGGCTCGCTGACCACTTACTCTCACGTAGAAGTCTCTAGATCTGTACAAGATATTTTCCTCCTTTTGTTTTTTTATAATCTAATTTTATTAAATAGTCTAAATTGATAATAATTATTAATGATGATTGGCAGGTTAACAAGATCCTCTACCAACCTTTTGTTAATCTGCTTTCGTTTTGAGTTAGAAGTAAAAGCTAGCTGAATCGTATTTAACTCCTCTTTCCGTGTCATAATACTCCGACGTCAAAACCAGAATCTGACCATTTAGATAAGATTTTGTTGCCTCAAGGAGAGGATCGTTCTCACGGACATTAACCGTAAAAGGTTGTAACTCTTTTAGTAATGATTTTATCGTTTGATAATCTTCTGCTGATAAAAAATGTGACGTACCTAATTCTTCTAAATAAGCCAATTTTTTCTCAGCATCGCCATAAGGTACGAGAATTCCTATCATATCATTATTGATGAGGTTCATTTTGGCTCCTGCTGTTTTAAAAGCTTGTTTTAACTTACCTTTGAACTTTTTATTTGCCGTCTGATAAGTATTAAGGCTTAAATAGTCGTAGATTGATATGTTGTCTTCCAAAGGATAATCCATCAGTCCTTGATTATTGGCATAATAATACTCAAAAAAGTCACGGTTTAAAGTTGAGATATTGATTGGAGACCCAATCTTATAAAGAATAGATTCTGTGGCTTCTTTTTTAGCTTTTATTTCTGTCAGCCTAGAAATATTTTCCTCTTCATTGGTCAGATTGACAAGAGTGACCTGACCTTTATCTCGTTTGCCTTCTCGATTACATCGTCCAGCAGCCTGAACAATAGAATCAATCCCTGAATAGGAACGAATGACACGATGAAAGTCAACATCTACACCTGCTTCTATTAATTGTGTGCTAATACAAATAATAGGGGTATTATTTTGTAACTCCGTTTTGATCTTAGCAACCAAGTCAAGCCTATGCTGCGCACACATATTCGTCGAAAGCTGATAGATCGGTCTATCAGTCATGTCTTTGAGCATAGTATAGCAGTTATGAACCGTTTTTTTCGTGTTAAAAATAGCAAGAACTGAGTTTTCCTCTCCTAAAATAAGATTAATAACATCAGTCAAGTAAACTTTCTGATCACTATCATCAAATTTTCTAAGCTCTGTCCTTGAAAAAATTTGTTTTTCTTCAATCGTTAACTCAACTATTTCAGCTAATTCTCCCAAGTTCCCTCCATAACAGATACGATGGTCAATCTCTGAAGAATCATAAGCAGGTTGTGTTGCTGTACAAAGAACGATGGTTGTATCCATAACTTTATTTAAAAAATTCATCGTTAAATTAAACAAAGTGGTGACTTCAATAGGCAGTGACTGAACTTCATCTAGAATCACAACACTATTAATCAAACTTGAAAAACGTCTCAAATTAGCCGATTTTGTTTTAAAAAGCGTTTGGAAAAATTGAACCATAGAAGTCAAGACTACTTGACTGTCCCAGCTATCAATAAGATAAGCTGACAATAAACTGTCCTTGTCATCATCTTCATTAGCCTGTTTAACCATATTGGAATGGTGTTCTAAAACGCCAAGGTCACCCGTAACTTTTCTAATTTCGGAAGCATTTTGCTCAAGAACCGAAAGAAAGGGCGTTATGTAAAAAAATCTTGATTTGTCTTGATGAACTAATTGGTGAAACGCATAGCGCATACTAAGATTAGTCTTGCCAGCTCCTGTCGGTAAATCTAAGCGATAGATCCCTTTGGAATCCCGTTTACCTCTTTCTTTAACACGCTCAGCAATTTCTGTCCGAATAGTATTCAACTGATTGTTTGGTCGTCCAAAGCTAGCATATTTTTGTTCAATGGCTGCTAAATAAGAATGTTTTAGAGAGGATCGCTCTGTTTTATCCATAGGACTTATTTCAAGACCATAGGCATTTACTGTGTCCAAAATATCAGCGTTTTTTAAGAGCGACAAGTAAAGTCTCACCATACAAGACTGATAATAATCCCACTCACTATTATCTTGCCAGTTTAAGGAAGACATAGCTTGTTGGTAATTATCAAAAGCTTTATCAATAAGCTCTCTTAAATCTTTGTAGCCGTAATCACACAATTTTTCTTCTAATTTTATAGCATACCCTTTAATATCTTCGTGATAGTGATAATCATCTAAGTCTCTGTTGATACGGTTTTTAAATTTATTAAAGCTATAATATTCAGCATCGTCAGAACAGTAGCAAAAATCATACATCCCATGATGAGCCGAGATGACATAACCCACCATTTCATTGAATGTCATTCTCTCATCTTTATCAACCCCTCGGCTTTTTAGATGAGGCCCAATAATAGAGCATAAGTATTTTGCCCCTGCATAAGAATGGTCAACATGTCGATTTGGATTATTTAATAATTTATCTTGAAAGGCTCGATCAGCTTTGCCTAGATCGTGGTATAGACTAATTAAAAAAAGCACATCTCCTTGACCAATTATAGATGCTTCCTGTCGACTAAAACAGGCCACATGCCATAAGTGCTCATCTAAAGACTGCTTTTTTTCAGATTCTTGTTCTATTTTCTTTTGATAATGTGCCAACGTTTCCTTAGTCATCATCAACCTCTCTCCCTCATCCATAACTCATATCCCTCAATGATATACTAACATTTTTGAAAGGAATTGTAAACGGATACAATAGTTAATACTTCCCCCAAAAAGCCTCTAAATGACTTTCCAAAAAAACAGGAATCTTGACAATTCAAGATCCTTGTTAGGAGTTCTGTAAAAAAAATTATTTTTCGGCTAGGCGTAGTTTAAGTTAGGAAACTTAAAACTAGCTTAATTGGAAGATGTTAAATTTTTATAACACCTAACGCTGACAATGCTGATAATATCGACCTTTACATTTGGTACTTATTTTTTGTCATCTCGACTAGTAAACGTGTGTTCTAAATCGCCAAGCATTAGTTTTTTCAGCACATACAACTTTTCCTTTCATTCTTGCGGAGATACCATCAAAATGCTAAATTAAATTTAACATTGACAACAAAACACTTGTTCCCTAAACAGTATCAATAAGTCAACCGATCGGTTTAAAATACTACTGTCTTATCGTATGTAACCCCCTCTATCTAGTTGCTGGTTTCAAGTAGTATGATAAAACCTACATTTTATGCATGCTTACTACCATTAGAATGGAATTGTTATGACCAAGGTAAAGTATTCGTTATTTTTTCTCATCTATCTTGCACTACTATATCTAACTAGTATCTACTTTCCTGCTATTTATAAAGTCCTCATGTATCTTCACTTTCTATGTCTATTCATTTTTAGCATTATGTTCCTTTATAATCTGATTGTCATTTTAAAATATATCTTTACGCATAAAAAGAAGTAGATTAGCATATATTTTTGTTTGCTCGTTATAAAATTAAGTTTTTAAGGAATGTTAAAACTACTAAACACACCCAAATTGATAGATAATAGAAAATACTACTAATATTATGAATCATTACAACATCTCTAGAAAATCATGATGTGCTAAATCAAAAGATGCATGTGTTTTTACTTGAAAAAAATTTTTTATATGTGATAATCATAATGAATAGGAATCAAAAGGAGAACGGAATGCTAAATTCTGATTTTATTATTAGTAAGTCACTTGCTAACTACATTCACCATCGTAGGTTAGAAGTTGGCGTGTCGTCAACTGATTTGGCAGAAATATCCAATATGTCTAAATCAGATTGGGAATCATTTGAAAAAAATGGTGGGGCAATTCCTTTGAAATCTAAGGATATCATACTTGACTTATTATTTTTGGAGAGATTCCCTAAAGAGAAAGAATGTGATTTTATAGATAAATTATTTGAGGAAGCAAAGGAAAATAAACTTTGGCCTGAAAAGATTTACCAGACTATGGGACTTACTCCTGCTCTTTCATTTATTGCTGGTTGTGAAATACTTTCTGATGATATTAATAATGATTTGGAGGAATTATCTAAACTACCTAAAGAAAGTCATCTGGGACAATTAGATACTTCCCTACTTTTATCACTATTGCCTCAACAATTTATCACAAAATATGATTATGAGTTTGTTTATAAATTAAGCAAAGTTTTGGCTCAATATACATCAAGAAATAAAGTTGGTTCATCTTATACAGCGCATAATGTAATAGAGGAAATTTGTCTCTATTTAATTGCAAAAGAATCCATTCTTTATTTTGAATCTCTGGACGAAAACTCCCATCTACAACTTAAGGAATTATTAGATTATAACGATGAGTGGCCTTTTGATATTTTTGATGATATGGATAGCTATACCTTTTTATATACAGACATCTATATTGAAGAAGATTCACCTTATCATTTTAAAAACTGGTTTGTACCTCAATTTTATTTATAAAATAATTGACGAAAAAATATAAGAAATAGGCATTAATCATTTGGGTTTCTGCCTGTTTTTCTTTATGGCCAAATCATTTTCACTTCTTGTATTTCAGACGCAAGAAGTAGGCATCATATATATTAATTTTTCACAATCTTTGAATATAGCAAAAAGCCCTGTCGCTTAGACTGATGGTCTAGCGGCAGGACTCTGCGGAAGTAATGGATGATTTTAACTATTTAACAAGTTTTTGCATCTCTACAATCCGTTCTTGGGTTGCGTCGTATTTAGCTTGGTAGTCGGCTTGTTTGTCTTTTTCTTTTTGGACAACTTCTGGTTTAGCGTTGGCTACAAAGCGCTCGTTGCTGAGTTTTTTGCCAACCATATCTAGTTCTTTTTGCCATTTAGCAAGTTCTTTTTCAAGTCGTGCCAACTCTTCTTCTACGTTGAGGAGGTCAGCAAGTGGGAGGAAGATTTCAGCTCCTGTGATGACTGATGACATGGCAAGTTCTGGTGTGGCAATTGCTGAGCTGATTTCAAGCGTCTCTGGGTTTGTGAAGCGTTTGATGTAGTTGCTATTGTCTTTGAAGAAGCTTTCGAGTTCGCTGTCACTTGTCTTAACCAAGATAGTGATTGGTTTAGATGGAGCAACATTGACCTCTGCTCTGCTATTACGCACGGAACGAATCAAATCTTTCAAGCTTTCAACGCCTTTGTGAGCTGTTTGATTTTCAAATGTCGCGTTAACTTGTGGATAACTTGCAAGGACAATTGATCCTTCTGCATATTGTCCAAAAATTTCTTCTGTCACAAATGGCATGATTGGATGAAGAAGACGCAAGATTTGATCTAAGGTATAAAGAAGAACAGAACGTGTAACAACTTTCTCATCTTCATTGTCACTATAAAGAACCTCTTTTGTTAACTCAACGTACCAATTAGCAAACTCTTCCCAGATAAAGTTGTAAAGGATGTGACCAGCAACACCAAATTCAAACTTGTCAAAGTTTTCAGTAATTTTACCCACAGTCTCATTTAAATTGTGGAGAATCCAACGGTCTGTTACATTTCCAACTTGACTATTAACAACTTTTTCCACATTTTCTCTGGCTTGATCCAACGTTAAACCTTCGTTATTCATAAGGATATAGCGTGAAATGTTCCAAATCTTATTAATGAAATTCCACGAAGCATCCATTTTTTCGTATGAAAAACGCACATCTTGACCAGGGGCTGAACCATTTGAGAGGAACCAACGAAGGGCATCCGCACCATATTTCTCAATGACATCCATCGGATCAATCCCATTGCCAAGTGATTTAGACATTTTACGTCCTTCTTCATCACGGATGAGTCCATGAATAAGAACATTTGAGAATGGTTGGCGTCCTGTAAATTCAAGGGATTGGAAAATCATGCGCGATACCCAGAAGAAGATGATATCGTATCCAGTTACCAAGGTTGACGTTGGGAAGTAGCGTTTGAAGTCAGCTGCTTCGGTGTCTGGCCATCCCATTGTTGAAAACGGCCATAAAGCAGAACTAAACCATGTGTCTAGAACGTCTTCATCCTGTGTCCATCCGTCACCCTCTGGGGCATCTTCTCCAACATACATCTCACCATTGACGTTGTACCATGCAGGAATTTGGTGTCCCCACCATAATTGACGAGAGATAACCCAGTCATGGACATTTTCCATCCAGCTCATAAAAGTATCGTTAAATCGTGGTGGATAAAACTCTACCTTGTCTTCTGTATCTTGGTTGGCAATGGCATTCTTAGCCAATTGATCCATCTTGACGAACCATTGAGTAGATAAACGTGGTTCAACCACAACGCCTGTTCGTTCTGAATGACCAACAGAATGAGTCATTTTTTCAATTTTTACTAAGTTTCCTAACGATTCTAATTTAGCGACTACTGCCTTACGAGCTTCGAAACGATCCATACCATTAAATTCATCCGCAAGTTCATTCATAGTACCATCATCGTTCATAACGTTAACTTGTGGTAAGTTGTGGCGTTGACCTACAGCGAAGTCATTAGGGTCGTGAGCCGGCGTAATCTTAACCACACCTGTTCCAAATTCTGGATCAGCGTGTTCATCAGCGACGATTGGAATAGGTTTATTGATGATAGGAAGGATAACATTTTGACCAATCAAATCCTTGTAACGTGGATCTTCTGGATTTACCGCTACAGCCACATCTCCAAACATAGTCTCAGGACGAGTTGTTGCTACTTCTAGAGCGCGTGAGCCATCTTCCAGCATATAATTCATATGATAGAAAGCACCCTCAACATCCTTGTGAATAACTTCAATATCTGAAAGGGCTGTACGAGCTGCTGGATCCCAATTAATGATGAACTCCCCACGATAGATCCAACCTCTATTGTACAAATCAACAAAGACTTTTCTTACCGCTTTTGAAAGTCCCTCATCAAGGGTAAAACGCTCACGGCTATAATCAACCGAAAGACCCATTTTCCCCCACTGAGATTTAATAGTTGCTGCATACTCGTCTTTCCATTCCCAAACTTTATCTAGGAATTTTTCACGACCAAGATCATAACGTGAAATGCCTTGCTCACGAAGGCGCTCCTCAACTTTAGCTTGAGTGGCTATACCAGCGTGGTCCATACCTGGAAGCCAGAGTGTATCAAAGCCCTGCATACGCTTTTGACGAATAATGATATCTTGTAGAGTTGTATCCCAAGCGTGACCCAAGTGCAATTTACCCGTAACGTTTGGTGGTGGAATCACAATAGAATAAGGCTTAGCCTCAGCATCCCCTGATGGCTTGAAAACATCTTGGTCAAGCCAAGTTTGATAACGGCCTGCCTCAACCTCGGCAGGATTGTATTTTGGTGATAGTTCTTTTGACATATAGTGTCCTTTCTAATTCTCTTATTTAATCAAGGTTGGCTCATAAGTTACTGATTTCAGATTTATTCCCCTTACTAAAAAATTATCATAACCGAATTCAAATTTTTGTTCATAAGTTCTGCCTGATGAATCACAAAATTTAATTTTAAACTCTATACAATGATTCTGATTCTCTGTCTGTTCTAGTGCAGTTGTACTCAAAAATATAGAATCATTTGGAATAGCAAAAGTCTCACTAAAATAATCATATATAGCATGTGTCTGTTTAGTAGGTATTGTTCTAAAATACATTGGATTTCCATCTTGGTCGTAGTCAATAGGATTGGTCGTAATCTTTGTAGCTGTGCCTCTCCCTACATTTGTCAGACATATTCTTGCAATCAATTTTCCTTCTTCAACGTAAGTACTTGATTTAGTTTTGCTAAATTCAAAATAGGGTTTGAAATTTTCTTGACTTTCAAAATTAAACTGCAATTCACTCACTTTTTGTTGATACTCTGCAAACTTTTTTTGAAAACTCTGAAATTCTTTTAACTCATCTTGAGCTAGTCTGTTAAATTCATCCTGTTCAGCTTGTCGAATATCATCTTGTTTGTTTCTTTTTAATTGGGCTAACCATGAAAAAAATCCAAACACTAAAGTTAGACAAAGTGATACAAAAGCAACTTTATCATCATTATATAGTGTAATTAACCAATTAAAAAAATCATTCATTTTCTCCCCTCCCACTCACTCCTCAGCAAACCATATATCAAATTGACACAGCGATTACCTTGATTATCCTTACGATCACGGATGGTTGCTTCAAGGGTGAATCCTAGTTTTTCTGCCACGCGCTGGCTTTGCTTATTGTAGTCATAGCAGCGGATTTCGATTTTGTGGAGATTGAGAAGGGTAAAACCGACTTCAATCAAGGCTGCGACAGCTTCTGTCATATAGCCATGACCCCAGTAGTCAGGATGAAGCATGTAGCCAATCTCGAAAACATCGTCTTCATGGCGGTGGTTAAAGTCGCAAGAGCCGATAATCCGGTCACTTCCTTTAACGGTAATACCATAACCAGATGGTAATTTTGCCTTTTCCAGATTTTGATAGTAGCGATTTTCAAAATAATCGTACTCATCTTCTAAAGAAGCTATTGGGCTGAGTCCTGCTGGATAGGCAACCTCTTCCAAGCAAACGTAATCAAACATGGCTGGGACATCCCCCACCGTTCGCTGACGCAAGATAAGCCGATCCGTTTCTAGTTTTGGTAATGCTTTGCCATCGAAATCTTCTAGAATCTGCATATACTTCAATCTCCTCACTCCTAAATACAAAAAATCCCTGTCAATTCTGACAGGGACGAATTTCGTATTACGATTTCCGCGGTACCACCCAAATTCGGATGATAACATCCGCAACTCGTTTTGTTTCAATTATTGGACTTAGCAACAAGCTTTGACATTTGTGCGGATTTCTCAGTATGACCGCTTCCTGTGACAAATGGGATTTCAAAACACCTCTAAGTTAATTTATTCTAGCAAAATAAGGCTACTTTCGCAAGGTAAATCAAATTATTTTGCAAAAACAACACCATTATCAACTAACTGTTTAATAGCTGCTGGACCAATACCTTTTAGTGCTAAAACATCTGCTTCACTTACTTTCGCAAACGCTTCAAGGCTGACAAGGCCAGCTTCTTTTAAAACATCTTGTTTATTAGCAGTTAAACCTTCTAAAAGATCGACTGCCTTTGGCGCTTCAGGAGCCTTTTTTTTCGGTGATGCGACTTCTTGTAAAGTTTGAGATAGTCGAACATCCTTCCAATTGATCCCTTTAGCTTTCAAAAGCTCTCTTTTTTTATTCGGTTTAATACGCTTTGCCATTGTATAATGCTTTCTCCTCATTTATGAAATCTATCATAGTATCTAAAAACTACTATAACAATGTATCATAGAAATGCCTATTTGACAAGCTTTCTAGCGATAAACCTTTTAATAATGACGTTGTCCAAAAAGACCATCAGGCAAATCATGGAAAGATTTTTGGTTATGATAGTTATTAAATTTCCCTTGCAAAAAGCGATAAGCGTCTAACTTACTCTCATAACGAATATACGCATCTGCTGCTCGCTCATCCCTATCTTCCTCTAGAACTTTCTTTGCACTGTCCATTGCCATTTGGTTGATACTTATTTGCGATTGTAACCACTCTTCAAAGTCTTTTAAAAATTCTTGTTCGTATGACATGATATTCCTCTTTTTTAGTTTTTTTCATTATAACATATAAATTAAATACTCAAAAAATCATTATATCAAAAATAAATTATGATTTTTCTGACAGATATAAAAACAACTAGTTTTATCTAAGGAAGACCTATTGAAATGTATGGTTCTCTATGCCATTCTAGTTTTGGCATCACATCTTTTAGATGTCATATTAAAACACAAAACGATAAGAAAAGTGGCTATCAAATACCTTCCCTTTTTCGAGCAAAATTGATCCTAAGTTTTCTAGATTACAAGCATTAGGAAGAGATTGGCATTCTAAACTAAAAGCTCCATGACAAGCTGCTAGTGCTGTTGGACCATGATTATAGGTGTAAATAACAACAGCTGGTTGATTGGTTTTCATTATTAAGCTTATTTTATTATCAGGACTAACTACCTCAACGGCATTATTGCCTACTTCTAAAAGCCACGGATGATCAAATCCGTTTACTAATCTCGTTTGGAAAGAAAAGCGATTTAGACCTTTTGAAAAAAGGGCAAATTCTCTAAAATCAAAGTCTGTACCTTCCACAGTCAGTATTTCACCAGTAGGTAAATGGTCTTTCCCTAGTGGCACAAACTCTTGGCTTGAAATCTTTAACTGATGGCTAGCAACGGATTTTTGAAAATCCCCTGTTAAATTAAAATATACATGATTTGTTGGGTTAAAAATGGTATCACAATCAGATTGTGCTTGATAGTTGACCTTGAGTTCATTTTCTTCTGTCAACTGATAAGTAGCTATCACAGTCACATTCCCAGGAAAGCCATTTTTACCATCCGGAAGAAAGAGAGAAAAGATAATTTTATTCTCTTTATCTTCTATTTCTGTAGACCAATACTGTTCTACAGATGTATCAACACCACTATGTAATGTCCTATTAGGTTCATTTTCAGTAAAATGATAACATTTTCCTTTGATATGGGTTTTAGCTCCAGAAATTCTACCTGCCACAGGGGCCACCGTTGCCCCCACATAAATATCTTTTTGATAATAATCTTCAACAGAAGTAGCCGATAAACTAATATTACGCAAGTGTTCATCAATCGGAATGAAGATATCAACTATACGTGCACCAAAATTCGTCAAAGTGACCTTCATTCCATTTTTATTTTTTAATTCGTAGAGGAATGCCAGCTTCTCTCCGAAGTTTTTCTTAATAATAGTCATATATTTTTTCTTCTTTCAAACTAATGATACCTGATAAATTCATTATGCTAATAAGACTCTTTCTAATCCAAAAATACTAATCTGCTTGAAGTAAATTTCTTATCATATGGTTAAAGCTTTATTCTTTAGGATTTATAGCCATCTGGGTGACTCGAATGCCAAGCCCATGCTGAAGAGATTATCTTTTCAATATCATCAAACTCTGGCTGCCAACCCAAAATGTCACGGGCTTTGCTAGAATCGGCTATAAGGATATCTGGATCCCCAATACGACGTTTTGTCACTTCAACAGGAATGTCTTTACCAGTCACTCTGCGAGCTACTTCTAAAATTTGGAAATTAGAGAATCCTATAGAGGAACCTAAATTAAACGCAGTTGAAGGATTGCCTTTACGAAGATAATCAACCGCTAGTAAGTGAGCAGCGGCTATATCAAATGGATGAACGTAGTCACGAATATTGGTTCCATCTGATGTTTGATAATCATCACCGTAAATCATAACCTTCTCGCGTTTTCCTTGTGCTACTTGAAGAATGATTGGTAAAAGGTGAGTCTCAGGTTTATGATCTTCACCAATTGAACCATCCGGTTTTGCTCCTGCAACATTAAAATAGCGCAAAGGAACAAATTTAACCCCATAAGCAGCATCAGCCCACTTCATAATAGTTTCCATCATCAACTTACTTTCACCATATGGGTTAATGGGACGTTGAGGCGTTATTTCTTTAATTGGTATGTCGTTTGGAATACCATAAGTTGCTGCAGTTGAAGAAAATACGATAAATTTTATAGCAAATTCAGTCATAACTTCTAAGAGATTAATCATGCCTGCTGTATTATTATTAAAATATTTTAAAGGCTGCTCCATAGATTCTGCTACCAGAGAATAGGCTGCAAAGTGAATTACAGTGTCAATACTAGGATTTTCTACAAATACCTGTCTCATAAAAGTCTTATCCGCTAAATCTCCCTTGTAGAAAATCGCTTCTAAGTGTATTGCTTCTCTATGTCCGGTCACTAAATTATCTACAACAACAACTGTCTCATCCGTCTTTGTCAGTAAGTAATCTACCATATGAGACCCGATATAACCTGCACCACCTAAGACTAAAATTGCCATTTTATTCTCCCTTTATGACTCCTACGCTCTCCACAAATCTCCTAAAAGCCGCTTTACCTTCTGGAGTTCGTTTGAATACTCCTGCATCCTCAAGTACACGGGAAAACACTTTACCTACAGCATCTTTGACAATCTGTTCAACATTTCCTGAGGTAATCTCACTTACTAATTTTAAATTATCTGCCCACTTTTGGTGATAGGAGACAACCTCGTTAACTTCCCCTAAAAGATACCTTTCGACTAAACCAAGTTCTTCCTTGAGACGCGGCGGCAAAATCGCTAATCCCATGACTTCTATTAAGCCAATATTTTCTTTCTTAATATGTTGAACATCAGGGTGTGGATGATACATACCATCTGGAAATTCTGTTGATGTTTGATTATCACGTAAGGCCAAATCTAACTCGAAACTATTACCTTTTTTTCGAGCAATAGGTGTAATTGTATGGTGTGGAATACCTGAACTCTCAGATAAAATATGAACAGACTCATCTGAATAATTCTGCCAATTCTCTAGAATCTTTGTTGCTAAAGCGATTAATTGTTGCTGATTTTCACTTCGCAAGCGTATAACTGATATTGGCCACTTTACAATACCTGCTCTTACTTTTTTAAAACCTTTGAAAGTAAGGTCTTCCTCTATCTCTGCTACTTCCATTGGAAATGTGTGGCGACCTCCTTGATAATGCTCATGGGTTAAAATAGAGCCACCGACAATAGGAAGGTCAGCATTTGATCCTGCAAAATATCCAGGAAACCTATCGACAATATCTAAGAGACGCTCAAATGTCTTAGAACTAATCTTCATAGGCTGGTGTTTTCCATAAAAGAAAATACAGTGCTCATTAAAGTAAGCGTAAGGTGAATATTGGAATCCCCAGATTTCTTTATTTATCTCATATCGAATAACACGATGGTTAGTACGTGCAGGATAATCAATACGACCTTGATAACCTTCATTCTCTAAACAAAGTTGACACTTTGGGTAATGACATTCTTTAGAAAGCTTAGCTTCTGCAATAGCTTTAGGGTCTTTTTCAGGCTTCGAGAGGTTGATGGTAATTTCTAAATTCCCATAATCTGTAGTCACTTGATAATAGATGTTTTTAGCATTAGCTTTAACTTTGATATAATCATTTGCTTTACTCAACTGATAAAAATCAGCAATAGCCTGCTTAGGGTTTTCTTTATAGGTCTTCCAAAAAGCAGCATTAACTTGACTTGGTAATGGAGTTATAAAATCCATCAACTGTGCACCGAGCATGTCTTTCTTAGATAATAGTTCCTGACAAGCACCATTTTTCACGGCTATATCTACAAGTTTATCTTTGATGTCAATCAAACTCTCTGCATCTGTTTGCTGATCCAAGCCTTCTTCACCTACTAAAGCCATAATACGATTGTTCAGGTAAATCCTATCCAATTCTTCAAAGGTCCCTATTTCAATAAGCTGATCTACAAATTTATCCAATAATGTTTTCATCATATTATTTCCTTATTTACAAGTAAGAATATGGCTACCTCCGGCAATTTCTGCAATATAAAAACTAGGTGAATAACCAATAATTTCACTATAGATTTTACCGACATTTGCTGTAAATTGTTTTACATTATCTTTAGCTACGATAGCAATAGCACAACCGCCAAAACCTGCTCCAGTCATTCGAGCTCCAAGCACGCCATCTTGCTCCCACGCAGTATGAACTAGTGTGTCCAACTCTATTCCAGTCACTTCATAGTCATGTTCTAACGAAACATGAGAAGCATTGATTAGTCGTCCAAATCGTAATAAATCTCCTGATATAAGAGCTTCTTTTGCCTTTAAAGTGCGTTGATTTTCAGATACCGCATGCCGGGCTCGTTTGAGACGATTAGCATCTTTTATCAAATAAGAATACTCATCAAATGTCGCTTCATCTAAGTCTCCCAAAGTTTTAATGTCAAGAGCAATCTGTAATTCTTCCACTGCTTTTTCACATTCTGCTCGGCGCTCATTATACTTAGAATCTGCTAATTCTCTACGTTTATTGGTATTCATGATAACTACAATATTGTCTCCCAGTTCAAGCGGAACTAAATCGTATGCTAAACTGTTGGTATCAAGATAGATGGCCTGTTTATCAGCTCCCATTCCAATAGCAAACTGATCCATGATACCAGAATTAACACCAATAAATTTATTTTCTGTCTGCTTGCCGATTTTTACTAAATCAAGACGATCCAATTTAAGATTAAAAATCTCTTCTGCCATAATGCCAATCAATAATTCAAGCGAAGCAGATGAAGATAAACCTGAACCGTTAGGGATATTGCCAGAAACGTAAATATCCATCCCGGTATCGATAGTATGTCCTGCTTCTTGTAAAAACTTAAGAACACCTTTAGCATAATTAGCCCAATTATCAGCTTTATTGTAAACAAGATTATTCAAATTGACTTCAATCACACCAATGTCTTCAAAGTTACTTGAGTAAAAGCGTAATAATTAATCATTTCTTTTCCTGGCAGCTCCGTATGTTCCTAATGTTATAGCAGCTGGAAAGACATGCCCTCCATTATAATCAGTATGTTCTCCAATTAAATTGATACGTCCTGGTGAGAAGAAAAAACTCTCTGCCTCATTATGAAAAACATTTGCAAAAGCTGTCTGTATTTCTTTTTCAGTCATAATTATTTTTCACTCCTTCTATTACATTTACTATTGTTAGCTACTAACAAAGCACTAACAAGTGTGTTGTGAAAGTTAGTTCGAGCTTTTTACATCTTTTCTAAATGGTATATAGCTGATGCAAAATCTTTATAGCCCTCTGTGAAGTCTTTTTCGTTGATAACTAAGCCAGCATTCATCAAGGCACTTCCTAGATAGACTTGATTATTTAAACGATAACTTGCTTCTGCTTCTAAACCTTTTAAGTGTAAACGATGATAAGAAGGACCATTTAGTTTTAGCAAACCTAAATAGAGACCTACAAAAACATGATGTCCATCTTCTGAGATGACTTGCCAAGCAGCATCATCAGTTTCAAACGGATTAATTAGACGCGTAAAATTACCAAATTGGAAGACTCTCCGATAATTTTTGTAAAAATCAATCTCTTTTTTGATTAGCTCTAATTCCTCTTCTTCAAGAAGCATTAAGTCAATCTCATATCCAAAACTTCCAAAATAAGCTACATTAGCTCTTGTAGAAAGCGGTGTGGTACGTAAGAGTTGTTGATTTGGAACCTCCGAAACATGATTTCCCATAGTTATAAGAGGATAAACCAGACTTGTACCATACTGAATTTTTAGACGTTCATAAGCATCCGTATCATCGCTAGTCCATGTTTGCGGAGCATAATAAAGCATTCCTGGATCAAACCTTGCTCCACCACTAGAGCATGACTCAAATAGAATATGTGGAAACTCACTGGTTAACGTCTCATATAGTCGGTAAAGGTTTAGGATATACCGATGAAAGATTGCTCCTTGATGCTCTTTAGTCGCATGATAGCTGTAAGCCTCCGTCATATAACGATTCATGTCCCATTTTATATAGTCAATACCATGATTAGCTAACAGATCATGTAACTGTTGATAAATATTTTGATATACCTCTTCCCGAGACAAATCTAGTGTATACTGGTGGCGTCCTTGAGATTGTGAATGCTTAGGATGATGTAAAATCCAATCAGGATGTTCTCGGTAGAGATCGCTATCTTTGTCGACCATCTCTGGTTCAATCCACAAACCAAATAACATCCCTAACTGATGGATTCTCTGACTAATACCAAGTAAACCATTGGGAAGTTTTTTTTGATTCACACGCCAATCTCCAAGGCCAGCCTTCTCATTATTCCTTTGACCAAACCAGCCATCATCCATAACAAAAAGTTCTACACCAAGCTTAGCAGCTACTTCAGCTAAGCTTAAAATGGAATTTTCATTAAAATTAAATGTCATAGCTTCCCAATTATTAAGAAGAATAGGCCGTTCTCTATCACGCCATTCTCCTCTAGCCAAACGTTGGCTAAATAAGTCGTGATAGATTTGACTCATGCCATTCAATCCTAAATGACTGTAAACCATAACAACCTCAGGGGTTTGGAAACTTTCTCCTGACTTTAAATACCATTCAAATCCTAACGGATGAATCCCCATACTAACTCTAGTTTGATGAAATGGTGTCACATCAACCTGTGCTAAAAAATTTCCACTATATACTAAGGAAAAGCCCATTACTTCTCCCTCATGCTCATTTGCATCGGGTCTTTTTAAAGCTATAAAAGGATTATGTTCGGCACTACTAGCACCCTTTAAACTGTAAATTGATTGGCTCCCTTGATGTAATAGCGAACTTTGTAGGTAACGTTCCCTTCCCCAAGCACCATCTAAATGAAGCCATTCATAATCCTTATCAGGTAAGTCTAGGCAAAGGCTAAGGGCTCTTTTTAAACAAAGCTCTTTTTCGCCTCTTTGGGTAAATTTAGCATTTCTTGTGATAACAGCTCTACTCTCATAGATGGTATAAGTTAAACAAAGTTCTGTTTCACTATTATGATCCTTTAAATAAAGCTCCAGACTAGTTGCTTCCTCATCAGATTCTACATAGGTATTAGGTAAACCAGATAATTGAGGCTTCCCCTTTGAAATAGCATAATCATAAAAAACAAAATGTGATAAATGACTACCATCTTCATGACTAATTTCAAAAGCTGGTAAAATCATATCTCCACTGCCATAAGAAGCATATTCTTGACGCGTATGTTGTAACGAAAAACAATCATCATCTTCATAGACATAGGCTGTAAGTGGTCGATATTTATTTTCTAATAAATAAGCATAGGACATATTTTCTGATAATCGTTTCCCATAATAAAGATTTCCAATATGCCCATTTGGCAAGACACAAATAACATAACTGAGGCTGTCATTATAGAGATGAAATTCTTTTTCTTTTTCACGAAAATTAATTGGCATACTTCTCTCCTATAACTTCCCACCGGAAGTTGAAATTCCTTGGATAAACTGTTTCTGAAATATAATATAAAGAACTACCATTGGCCATATAGCAAGTACACTTGCTGCCATTAGTTGTGGATAATTAACAGCATAAGCTCCTTGTATTTTTGATAATGCACTTGAAAGAGTAGCTGCATCTGATTCAGAATTGATAATTAAAGGCCACAAAAGGTCTTTAAAGGCAAATAGAGCTGTGAAAATTCCTAAAGCGATTAAACCTGGTTTTGCTAGAGGAAGCATAATTTTAAAGAAAGTCTGCCCGATATTACAACCATCTAGTTTAGCAGCCTCTTCTAACTCATCTGGTAGCCCGATAAAGAACTGACGAAGTAAGAAGGTACCAAAGGCACTAACCAACCCCGGAAACACCAACGCGAAAATCGTATTTCGCATATTTAGTTGATTAACCATTAGATATTGTGGGATAACAAATAATTGTGGAGGAACCATCATTTGAAATAGGACTAATCCAAATAAAAGGTTTCTTCCGGGAAATTTAAGACGAGCAAATGCATATGCTGCCATAGCACTAAATAATACTGAACTAACGATACGCCATAACATCATCATAATAGTATTGAAATAAAGAATGGGAAAATTGTTTGTTCTGATTACTTCAGTGTAATTGGACACTTGCCATTTACTTGGAAAAAAATGAAATGGATTTAGTTGTGTTGATTCTGTAATGGTCTTAAAGGAAGTTAGGACCATCCAAATAAAAGGAATGATCATTCCTAGAGCTACAAAAATCAAAAACACATGTGCCCACAAATAAGGAAACTTCTTTTTTGTTTTGTACATATTGATACCCTTTCTAACTATAATATACCCATTTTTTCTGTACCTTCATTTGGATTAAGGTAATAATCAAAATAATAACAAGTAATAACATTACGATAGTGGATCCGTAACCTTGGTCGGCATATTTAAAAGAATTGTTGTAAAAGAGGTAGACCAACGAAACAGTCTTATTATAGGCCGGACTTGTAACAGACTCCATTAGGTAAATAGCATCAAAAACTTGCATTGCTTGAATAATACTAGTAACTACCACAAAGAATAGAGTAGGGGAGATTAAAGGTAGCGTTATAGAGAAAAATTGTTTAACAGCGCTGGCACCATCAATCGTAGCGGATTCGTAAAAATCTTTTGGAATTTCTTGTAAGCCAGCTAAGATCAAAATCATACTATAACCTACAGTGCTCCAAATACCAATTAAAGCGATGGAGTATAGGGCAATATTAGGGTCCTCAATCCAATTCAAACCATTTAATCCTATTTTACGTAAAAGAAAGTTTATTAAGCCAAAATCTGTATTATAAAGCCATTTCCAAACCATAGTGACCGCTGCTGGAGCAGCAACCATAGGTAGGAAAAAGATTGTACGATAAACATGTTTACCTTTAATCTTTGAGTTGAGAAGCGTTGCTAAAACTAGCGCCAAAATAACAGTTAAGGGAACTACTAAGAGAGTATATTTAAAAGTATTCCATGTGGCTTGCCAAACTTGTTCATCCTCAATTAACCTCTTATAATTATCAAGTCCTACAAAAATATCATTCTGTCCAAAATCACCACTCTTAAAAAAACTCATCTTTAACGTTTGAAAAATAGGAATAATGTTTAAGACCATTAAACCAATAATCGTAGGAGCAACCAATGCCCACCCCCACAAATACTCATTCCATTTTTTCTTATTTTTCATCTTTGTACCTCATTAGTTAAAAACTGGAGACGAGATTGGAAATATTTTCCCTTAAATCCCATCTCCAGAGTTTTTTCAGTATCTTATTTTTCCCGCTCAAGCGCTCGATTCATTGTTTTAGTAATTTTCTTAACGGCTTTTTCTAGTGATTCTTTGCCTAAGTATGCAGGTTTTAATTCTTCATAGACTTTATCTTCCCACTTAGTTGTAGCATTTGAATATGGTCGAATTTGTGCATAATCAATCATTTCAACGAAATGTTTTATAGCAAAAGTCTTATTAGAATCCACCCAAACCTTGTCTGAACCCTTATAAGCAGAGATTGCCACACCAAGTTTGGCTTGCATATCTTGGGCTTCTTTTGAACTTAAGTATTCAACCCATTTCCAAGCGGCTTGTGGATGTTTTGTTTTGGCAGAAATAGCATTACCCAAACCATTGAAAATCGTTGAACGTTTACCATCATTTGCTTTTGGTAGAACTGCAACATCGAAGTTTTCTTTCATATAATCATTTGAAGCAAAAGAATTGAGGTTCCATGAGCCGAAGTAGCCCATGGCTGCTTGTCCATTTTGCATCACTTCAGCACGTTTTTTATCCTCTGTCACCTTTGGTGATAAATTCTCTTTAACAAAACTTAAATAGTATTTCAAGGCTTCGACTGTTTTAGGGTCATCGTATCCTGATTTTTTGTCCTTTGTAATAATGGTACCACCATTTTGATAAACAAAATTATAGTAGCCTTCTTGATTGTGAAGCGGTGCTAAAAAGCCGTATTGACTACCATCAGGCTTAGTTAGTTTTTTAGCAGCTTCTTTTAATTTGTTCCAATCCCATGTCTCATCTGGATATGAAACCCCCGCTGCATCAAACATTTTTTTGTTATACCACAAACCAATGGTATCGTAATCTTTTGGTATTGCGTATTGCTCACCTTTGATATTATAGATTTTAGTTAACCCTTTTGGATAATTGCTGAGCTTGACTTCTTTACTCTTTTTAATGTAATCATCAAGTGACAAAAGCATCTTATTTGCACCATAACGATAAATTTCATTAGAGTGCATCCAGAAAGTATCTGGCAATGATCCACCTGTTGCTCCTGCCTCAAGCATTGTCCAATAAGCATCCCAAGAAACCACTTGAATTTTCACCTTAATTTTAGGATTTTTTTCTTCAAATTTATCAGCTATCTTTCTAATTCCAGGCTCTTGAGCAGAATCCCAAATAGCATATGATATCTCTGTTGTTCCTGATTTATTATCAGACGCTTTGGATTCTTTATTACTGTTATTAGAACATCCAGCTAATAGTGCAAGGCAAGCCGCTGCTAATCCCATATAGTAACCCATTTTTTTCATAGCTACACTCCTATTATTTAATATAGTTGGTTAGAAAAGCTTATTTTCTAACTCATTGAAACAAGTTTATTTTATCATGTAAGCGCATACATTTGAATGCTAATGTTTTACTTTATTTATATGAATTTATGGTCATATTAGCACTTAATCATATAAATAATCACATTCTCATATAAACTATGTTATAATACGCTTAAGTAAACGCTTTAATTTGTATTAAACTTTGAGGAAATTAATAATGAATCACAAAGAGCTCCATTTATTCAATAATCTCTCTTATATTGATTTATATCCTATTCAATTTGGGAAAGAGGCATGTGCTCCTCTCCATTCTTTTGGACCCTCATTAAAAGAGCATTATCTTTTCCACTATATCGTATCAGGTCGAGGTACCTTTTATAATACCGAAGAAGAAACCGCTCACAAATTGGAGGCGGGGCAAGGTTTTCTCATTCCTCCTCACTTAGTTTGTAGTTACGAGGCTGACAAGGCTGACCCCTGGACCTATATCTGGATTGAATTTGATGGTCTAAAAAGTGATTATTTTCTAAAGCAAGCTGGTTTAGACCATAAACACTTGATCTTCTCGCAAGAAAAGAATTCTTTTGATAGTCCAGTCTACACAGAAGCTATTAATATCTTAGCAAGTCATAACCAGCGAAGTGCAAAAGTCATTGCGCATCTCTATCTTTTTATAGATGCCCTAATTAGTCAGTCTATTAACCATAAAGTTATTCCTCATAATGAAACAAAGGATTTCTATATCCGTGAAGCCATTAACTTCATTGAACGTAATTTTCAATTTCCTATTACTGTTGAGGAAATAGCCAAATCCTGTAATTTAAATAGGCATTACTTTTGTCGTCTCTTCCGAGAACAAACCAATAGCTCGCCTCAACAATTTTTAATTCAGTATCGCTTGAGTAAGGCATGCGCTTTGCTAAAAAACCGTAATCTGAACCTCAGTGATATAGCCGAACAGATCGGCTACTCTAACCAATTTAATTTCTCTGCTGCTTTCAAACGTCAGTATGGAATATCTCCTAGACAGTGGCGTAAAACTCTTTAGACTAAACGTTAAATATCAGCTAAGATTTACTACACTAACCCTATAATATCACCATATTATAATGGTTAATAAACAAGGAACCTATCAAAAAATAGAATAATCAAAGTAATTAATAACAATCGACTCTTTTGCATCGCACAACCAAGTTGCCAGTAAAAGAGTCTTCTTATTTCCCTCAGACATGGCCTCTTTTAACTAATTGATGCAATTGTTATCTCAAAAGAAAAAAGTAAGGCTAAAATCATGTATCAGCCTTACTTACAAAAAACATTACTCTTCTTTTATTAATCCTTAATTTGTGCTTCAAGTTCTGACCAAACAGCATCGACCCCCATACCAGTTAATAGCGGTAAACCCATAATAACTTTATCTTGGACATTATCTGGAACAACTGTCGTACTGATAACGATATCATAATCATCAATATGGTTGATTTCTTCAGCGATTTTTGATTGGTAAATACGCACTTGATCCTGATAGTGATTTTCTTCGAGCCATGTTTTTACTTTTCCAACCACAACTGTTGACGTTGCAATCCCTGAGCCACACATAATCAATAATTTTTTCATCTTAAATTTCTCCTTCTTTTTTAACCTTATTGAGATAATACATAACAGATAAACTAATGATCAAAATAAGAGTTAGTATCAGCCACGGTAGTGTCTTGGCTGCAAATACAAATAACCACGTTGGCCATAAACCACCTTCTACTAGAGCTGTGATTCGTGAATGACCACTAAGATCAAAATTAGCTGCTTTTGCAGATAATGTCACTAAAGGAGCAACCCATGAAGTGATATACATAATCACTGCCATGTAGATAGTACCTCCTACGACCGTACGTATAATATTTCCACCAAATACTGCTGCCATCAAACAAACAGCAAATGGGATGGTTGCTAAATCGCCAAAAGGAATGGTCGTATTACCAGGTAAAATGACTGATAATAAAATAGTTATCGGAATCAAAATTAAAGAACTAGATAAAACAGCAGGATGTCCAACTGATAACGCTGAATCCATTCCAATATTGACCTCACGACCAGGAAAACGTTTTTGAACAAAAGTATTTGCTGACTCTGAAATAGGCGTTAATCCTTCCATTAAAAGGGCAACCATTCGTGGCATTAAAACCATGACTGCTGCTGTCTTAATACCTAGCTGAAGAGTATTAGTGACATTATAATTAGCCAGAAGTCCCATAACAATACCAATGATTAACCCCATTACTGTTGTATCACCAAAAACTCCAAACCGCTTCTGAATAGTCTCAGGTTTGGCATCTATTTTATTGAAACCTGGGATGCGGTCAAACAACCAGTTCAAAGGAATAGCAAATATTACCCCTGGAGCCGAGGTTCCATGCGGAAAAGTAATGTTAGGGAAGCCATAAAATGTTTTGATCATAGGCGCAATAATATCACCTAGAAGATAAATCATAACCATATAAACAACTGTGGCATATAAACCTAGAGCAAAATTATGAGTTACTGCGTAAACAAGCGAGGCGACAAAAGCTGCATGCCAAAAATTCCACATATCTACCATTAATGTTTTAGTCATTCCTAAAAATAGGAGTAAAAGGTTAATACCAACACCAATCGGAATGGCTAAGCTTCCTAAAAGGGTTCCATAAGAAATTGCTGAGGCTGCTGGCCATCCGACATCAATCGTTGTTAAATGTAGGCCAAATCGTTTAACCATAGCTTGTGCTGCGGGACCTAAACTATTACCTAGTAAATCAACAACCATATTTAATCCTACAAAACCAATACCAACAGTCACCCCAGAAATAAATGCTTTTCTAGGTTTCGTTCCCAGTAAAATACCAAAGATAAATATCAGTATTGGCAAAACGACTATTGCTCCTAAATTAACGAATTTCTGCAAAATATCCAACATTAAAAAGACCTCCTACTCAATTCCTTGAGCTTTTAAAAGACCAAGAGCCTGGTCAATAGCACTTCTTTCATTACCTAGAGCTAATAATGTCTTAAGTAATACTTTATTTTGAAAAAGTTCAATTAACTGCGACAATAAATCAACCTGTTGATGAGCCTCCTTTAAAGCTAACATAAAGATAATATTAACTTCAACATCTTCTCCATTACCCATTTGCTGAAAAACTACAGGATTTTTAAGACTAACTATTGCCATCTGTGAATAATTAACATGCTCAATATCAGTATGAGGAATCGCAACACCATAGTCTGAGAACATTAGACCGGTGGGAAATGCTTTTTCACGCTCCTGAATAGCGTTGGGGTAACTTTCTTTAACAGCACCAGATTGTAGCAATAAATGGGATACATAATCCAATGCTTCTTCTGAAGAATCTAAATGTGATTTTTGAAATACAATGACTTTATCTTCGAGCATCAGCGCCTCTCCTTTACTTAGGTTTTCTTGGTTTTATTATAATATGGAATCGATTTCATAAAAAGACCAAAATACTTCACTCAAAGTGAAGCATTTTGGTCTCCTGTTACTATTATCCATCATTCATGAGCTAATTATAATAAGTAACGCCCTTTTACTTGCAACTTTTGGCATACTTTTTCCAAATCATCTGTGGTCAATATATTATTATCTTGAATTGACTTACCGCTGGTACTTCTAAGTTTAAGTGCAATATTAGCTGCCTTGTCTGCTGTTTCAATCAACCCAAAACAATCTTGATAACTAACTCCTGTTGAAAGGACACCGTGCTTTGCCCAAACGACTAACCGATGTTTCTTTAATTCGTGTGCTGTATCTAACCCTATTTGATAAGTTCCTGGAACTTCCCATGGTAAAACTGCTATGCCATCAGGAAAAACAACTATTGATTCTGTTAGAACTGACCAAAGATCTATCGTTAAACGTCGACTAGTTATTTCTTCTAATAGGGAATAAATGACAATATTAGTAGCGTGATTATGAATAACAACACGGTGGTTAGGGTTTTGACTTACCCTCGCAGAATGCGCTAGTATATGCATAAAAATTTCGCTTGTTGGTTTCTTTCCACTATTAAAGCCTGCTATAACTTGATAGCCAGTAGAAGTTATCCTTATGATGCCTGTATCAATCTCTGGTTGATTTTTCAATGTTCTAAAATGACTACCAGAAGCAGTGATAAGAAGGTACTCCTCTTGCATATTATCTGGTACAGATAGAACATCTACTTCTTCTTGACTGTCATTATAAGTAAATAAGGTATCTTCTAAATCATGTCTTAAAGTACCAATTTCTTCTTTGGTTAATCGGTAACTCACATTACCGCCATTATATTCGTCCCAACCATGTTGCCACATATCATACGTGACTTCCAAAAGTTCATTAATATAGTCTGGATATGTCATATTTTTCCCTCTGTCTTCTCTTTTATTCCACAATCAAATTCGTGTTATATTTTTTGCGTTCTTTCAATAGCCAAACATACAATGCCAACCAAATGATAAGTAAAATAACAGATAATACTTTACCTTGAAAAACAGTAGCCAAAAGGTATCGAATGTCTGGGCCCTCAAAAGTCGCCCAAGAAATTAGACCCTTTTGCTTTAGAGTACCAGTTTCCTTAGCAAGTCTAGTCATATATGGTGTGAAATAAGTTGCTCCATATAAGAATAAAGGAGTCGAAATAAGTCCATGGATAATCATTCGGATTACATTGCCATTTGTGAGCAATAGAGCTCCTACAACAAATGAAAGATTGATAATCCCTGCAAATGGTAAAACAATATTCCCTGGTAGAATAATTGAACCTATTAATAAGAATGGAATGGTAAAAATAACAGCCACCCAAAGTTCATTTCGCCCACCTAGTATTGGCCAATCCAAACCAATATAAACTTCCCGATCTTCAAATTTTTCTCTCATAAAATCTGACACTGCCTCAGAAATTGGGGAAAGCGCTTGAGAAAATAATTTTGAAACCATAGGAAATAAAGTCAAGGCTGTTGCAGCTTGAACAGCTAAGGTCAACGCAAATTTTATCCCATTACCAGAAGCAATCCCTAAGACAAACCCTATAATCGCTCCCATAACTGAATTTTCTCCAAACACTCCTATTTTTTCCTTTAGTGTATCTGCATCAAAATCTTTATTTAAAACAGGAATTTTTTTCAATAGTTCATCAATAGGATGCAAAATTACAGCAATTAAACAAATAAAATGTGGGACTGTGACACCTGGAACACCTGTTAAGCGCTCAACTTCTGGAGCAAAGACATCTCCTAATTTTAATTCTAAAATAATGATAATAGCTGCTGCAATAAAACCAAAGATAACATTATTGGTAAAATAAGTTACAATTACAGCAGTAAAAATCTTATTCCAAACGTTCCATAAATCCACATTAAGTGTTTTGGTCTGATTCAAGAGTAACATGACAAAATTAATAGCCAGCTGCAATGGGAAAACAAGAAAAGCATAAGGCCAAGCCCAACTGATAGAGGCTGCTCCAGGCCATCCAATATCAACTGCTGGTAAACTTAAACCGGTATGTTTCGTTAAATCATTCGCTGCGGCACCCATACTAGTCATAATGTAATTAACCAGGATTCCCATCCCTGTAAAAGCTATTCCGAGAATAAGTGCAGATGTGAAAGCATCACGGAATTTCATTTTTATGCATAAACCGATAATAAGCATTAAAAAAGGAACAAAAACAGCAGCACCTAAATCTAAAATATAATTAATAACAGTTTGTAGAACATCCATAACGCTACTCCTCAACCTTTAACGAATGAAATAATTTTTTCCAATTCTTGCTTTTGACCCATTCCTGTTAAGAAAGCAACGCCGTTAAAGACAGGAACACCATAATCTTTTTTGGCTTTAACAATCGAAATATAAGCATCAGCTGTTTTTAAATGTTGCTCTAAAGATTTCATATCTACTGCCTCAATGTCGCAACTAATTCCTGCTTCTTTTAACAAACGGTCTACTTTAGATGCAACAGTTTGTGAGGTCGCAACTCCCGAACCACAAGCTACAATTAATTTTTTCATAATAAATACCTCCATCAATTAGTTAAAAATATTTTTTAAGGCTTCTTTGGTTTGTGCCATTTCGAGTTGTTGAACTATTTTAGGATTAGAAAAGAGTGTCATTAATTCAGCTAGTAAACCTGCTTGATCTTTAGGATTTGAAATCCCTAAAACGATGACGTAACGTGCCATCACTATTTCGTCCTCTGTTCCCATTTGTATGAAACTAATAGGTTCTTTTAATTTATTGATATAAATAAAGGGCTTAAGGACATACTCTGAATAGGTGTGAGGAATAGCAACAGCCATATTTTCTAACTGTAGTCCTGTTGGATAATCTTTTTCTCGCTGTAAAATAGCTTTTGAAAACTCTGTTTTAACATAGCCTTTTTGCAATAAGTATTGAGACAAAACTTCTAGTAAATTTGTTTGATCTCGATAACGGTGATTTAAAGAAATTAAATCATTGTAGATTAACTTTTCAATCATAGACAATAGTTCTCCTCCTTCTGCAAGATAGCTTTTACTGTCTTTATTATAAATTTAAAATGTTCACACAAAAAGACCAAAATACTTCAGTTTTTATGAAGTATTTTGGTCTTACTAATTTTCCTTTTCTTCGTATTTTTTAATCAGACAATAACAATCTTTAGCAGTATCAACCCTATCCAACTTTTCTCTCATACTACTATCCTGAAATAAATTAAGCAGAGTATTAAAAGCAGTCACATGCTTACCGTAATCTGTTACACATAAACAAATGATATAACGGATGGGATCCAATTCTGGATTGCCAAAATTTACTCCCTTATCTAAGCGATAAAGCGACATTCCCAAACCATTAACACCGTCATCAATGCCTGCATGAGCAACAGCTACTCCCTTTGCAACCAATATATATGGACCATAAGAAAGTACATTTGCAATCATAGCTTCTACATATGATTCCTCAATTAATGACTCTTCCCGTAGGAGCCTAGCCGACTGCCTTATAGACTCCTCCCACGAGGACGCTTTCCCTTGCAAGTCAATATAATTAGGTGTTAATAAATCTGATAATTGAATAACCTGATGAGCCATTGACTCCTCAAATGGGCTCATAGATTTCTGGCAGTGACGATTTATAACTTGCCGAATCATAACCAAATCTTTTTGCTCACAACCTATTTTTTTTAGTATTGGCAACAAATCTTTAAATAAAGCCTGACTGGTTTCCGGATTTTCTTCTACGTTGCCTTCCTTACTGATTTTTCTCATTAATGTATTGATTCTGATAATATCTGTTTCTGTTAAAGAAGCAGAGACAACAATCGTTTCATTATTTGTCTTTTGGAGTGGAACCGTCGTTATAATAAAATCAGCTCGATGCTGCTCTTCCTCTGCTTCATGAATGGTAACAACATCTATAATATCAAAGTTAAAGTGCTCTTTTAAACGTTGTTTCAATAACATTGATGTCCCTATACCCGCATGACAAGCCAGTAAAACTTTAAAATGTGCTATTTCCAAACGCTGACGCTCCACAGCACCACAAATATGAATAGCAATGTAATAGATATCATTGGGTTCAAATACCTTAGATTTGAGAATATGGAAGATAGACAAATGCTTTTTAATGGCTGTGACAATGCTTTTATTGGATTCAATGATATCGGTTAGCAATGACGAATCAGGAGCTTGTAAAGGTTGGTTATAAAAAATCGTCTCCATATGCTTAGACAAATTTTCTAGCAAACTAATGTCCTGAGTCAAATCATATGCAATATCTCCTGATATTTGCTTGATAAATTGTCTAGTTAAAAATTGGATTTTAAAACTATCATCAATCGGAGAAGATTTCTTCACAAAAGTCAAATTTCCAATTAGAAAAGCTAAAAACTCAACCTCCTTAAGCGATAAGGGAAATCTAACTTTTTGAGATAAATCCTCTAATATTGATTGACTAATAATCAAGGAAAATGCAGAAAAATGAAACATTCCTTCCGTTTCAATCATCAAGTTGTTAGCAGAACGAGAACATAAAACATTCAAATAAGTTTGAACATATTGAAATGAGTAATCGCGAAAAACAACCTGATTCTGTTTCTCAGCTTTACGAACTACTGAAATTAATAACGATGGGTCATCTTCACTAGGAAATAGATATTCTCTGAGAAAATCGTTATCACTTAGTGAAATATAATGATGCATCAACAATAAACGCTTCTGCGATTCAGAACCTTCAATGATTAAACCTTGTTTATCTGATTTCAAAATTAATTCGTTTTGCGTCAAAAAAGAGCGTAATGAAGGTAAATCATTAACCACAGTATTACGACTCAAATACATTTTTCGACTTAAGCCCTTGATGGTTATAGGAGTCAAGCTAACTAATAGAAAATAAGATTCTAAAATTAACCTTTCTTCCCTAGATAACCTATAGTCTGTGAGAGAAATCATTTTAGGAATATCGTTCAAATGATTTTTGGCTTTGTCAGAGCAAACTTCACCCTCATTACCAAAATAAATTAAATCAGCTCCTGCTTTAATCAAACAATCGTTAATCATATCAATATCTTTTCGAATCGTACGTGTTGAAGTTTTAAATTGAGTTGCTAATTGCTCTAAAGTTGCTAGCCTTGATTGTGCTAGTTGTTGTAATAACAAAAACGTTCTCTTATTCATAGTAACCTCGTGCTTAAAGAAATGCTGTCTAGCGTAGCGCCACTCATTTTCATGATACCACATTCCTAATTACAAAGAAAACGTTTTCTAAAATTCATCATTTATACCATTCAATCACTATTACTCCTTGTTATCTTAGCATCTATGTGTTATAGTTAAGAAAAAATGATATTACTATTAAAAGAAAGAGGTGATCTTATTGTCACATAAAGAAATTGGACATCAATTCTTAGCACGACTAGGAAAAAAACGCTTAAGACCAGGAGGTGTCCAAGCGACGAATTGGCTTATCAAAAAAGGACACTTTAGTGCTGACAGTCGTGTTCTAGAAGTAGCTTGTAATCAATGTACCAGTTCCATCGATATCGCTAAGGCATTTTCCTGTCACATTACAGCGCTTGATCTAGATAGTAAAGTAATAGAAAAAGCCAAAGAAAATGTCAAAAAGGCTCAATTAGAAGAATTTATTGAAGTTATTCAGGGAAATGCACTCAAACTGCCCTTTCCTGATAATAGTTTTGATATCGTTATCAACGAAGCAATGCTAACGATGCTTAGTAATTCAGCTAAGGAGAAAGCCATAAAAGAGTACTTACGTGTCCTAAAACCTGGTGGACGTTTACTCACACATGATGTTTCTTATCAAGATGAAGACACTGCCAAGCTGATCGATCAACTTAGACATACTATAAATGTTAACGTTGCTCCTCTAAAAATAGATGATTGGCAAAATTTATTCTTACAAAATGGTTTTTCAAGTTCAGAATATCAATTTGGAAAAATGAGTCTTATGTCCCCATTAGGAATGATTAAAGATGAAGGTTTATTCAATACCATTAAAATCATCAGCCGAGGACTGAAAAAGGAAAACCGTTCCCAATTTTTAAAAATGAAACATTTCTTTACTAAAACTGGTAAAAATCTCTGCTATATTGCTGTCGCTAGTACAAAATAGACTATTAAAAAGGAGTTATTATGTCTTATATCGAAAAAATTGAAGCCAATAAAGTTCTTGATTTAAAACAAATCGTACCTATTGAAGAAGAGCAAATGCTTAGTAAAACTTTAGTTCAACGGAAAGATTTAGGAATGACGGTCTTTTCATTAGACAAGGGGCAAGAAATTGGACGCCACTCATCTCCCGGAGACGCTATGGTAAATATCCTTAGTGGACTTGCGCAGATCACGATTGATCAAGACAAATTTGACGTAGCAGCTGGTGAATGTATTGTAATGCCTGCTAACATTCCTCACAGTCTCTATGCTAAAGAAGCCTTTCAAATGCTTCTTGTCGTTGTGAAGCCTGAGGTGTAAGATGTTTCCAAATTTACTATCACTTATTTCTTATCACGAGCAACAAATCGCTAGTCGTCGATTAAGTCATCACCTAGGTCTGGAACAAAGTATCGTTTTGTACGCTATGGCTAAAGAAGAGACTATCAGCAATGAACGATGTCCTCATCCAAAATTAATAAATGTTTTGGAAGGAAAACTTGAAATTATCCTTGGTGATCAGAAACATATCCTTGAAAAAGATAGCCTTATTAGCCTCTCCCCACAAGAAATACACCATTTAAGAGCTATTGAAAATAGTAAATTTCTCCAAATAGAATTAGACTAAAAAAACGACTATTTTTCTAAGTAAAGAAATACTTGATTTCGTCAAAATCTTATAGTATCATAGAAAAGTAGCCGCTATAGTTAAATGGTATAATAGAGCAATGGTAATGCTCAGTTCCGAGTTCAATTCTCGGTGGTGGCAGAAAATATATGAGTGAAACCTTATTATAATAGGGTTTCTTTTATTTTT